>JGI994J12354_10002114_pt1 | contig 19682 bp, 29 predicted proteins | sample IntmicLarv3ML3BL_FD_12354 | JGI IMG/M metagenome (IMG submission 12354)
TCCATCATTATTGTTTACCACACTCCCAAATTCTTTTCCTAGTATTTCTTCTAAACTTTTAGAGGGATTGTCTAAATTTTTACTTATTTGCCATTCCGAATACCCAAGTCTTACTCTTTCTTCCATTTCTCCTCTTTGGGTTTCTTCTTTTGCCTCACTTGCTCTTGTTAGTAATCCATTATCTCCCATTAATGTTGCAATTGACACTCCTGCTAATATTAAAAGTACTATTATTGTTATTACTAATGCTATTAGTGTTATACCCTTATTTCCTTTTATTCTCATTTTTTCTTTCCCTTTCTTTTGTTTTTCTTTCTTCTTTTGGTTTTAATTTTACAATTTTATTTTATAGATTATTCCTAAATATGTCAATATTAAATCAACATAATCTAAACTTTTAAAAAAAAAAAACAAAATAGAAGGTAAGCTTTAGAAATAAAACTTTGCCTTCTATTTTATTTTTGGAATAAAGATAACATTATTTACATTTTATTTGTAACATTTTGTTTTTACATTTTAAATTTCCCATAACTTATATTACTTGTACATTTTCTTTTGTTTTATTTTAAATATTACTTTTACTATTTCTAAATAGATTATGGTATCTCTTTTTCAAACTTTTGGCTTTTCATTTTAATAAATGTTTCTGAATTAATTACTTTATACTAATTATTTGGAAATAATTTTTGATTTAATATTTAGAATTTAAATTTAAGAATTTTTTTGATTTTAAGTTATTATAATTTGATGAAATTATCTAATTTAATATTTTATTTTTATATAAACAGCTCCTTTCATATATTATTTACAGTTTGGTATTTTTATAAAATAAAGGGGGGAAATTTTTAGTTTAAAAATTTTCTGTGAAATAATGAAATTAAAATTATAGGAATTTAAAATGTATCTTTATTATAAAATGACAATTAAAAAAAGTCAATCAAATTGTTACATTTATCTTGACTTTTCATCGCAAAATTCGACATTTTTATTTTTTGTTTACTCCTATAATTCCTCCTAAAACTCCAAATACCATCCCTACTACTATCATTACTATACTTTGACTATTTAATCCAAATTTCCAATTTAATATACTAGAAATAAGATATATAATTAGAATATACATTCCCCCTATTAAAGCTCCATTTAATAATCCGTTTTTCTTTATTTTTATATTTCCAACTGAACTACCAATCAATATACTAATTCCTGTTATTACTAATATTACTGGTGTAATTACATCTTCACTTACTTGTGAATAAGTAAGTATTGCTGAAAATATAATTAGTAACACCATTGTCATTATAAGAGCTATTCCAACCCCTTTTGTTATTTGTACAATTGTTTTACTTCCTTCTCCTTGATATGTATCCATATTTCTTACACCCTCTCACTTTTCTTTTATTTAATTTATATGAATAGAAAAAAGAAATAGAACTTCAAATTCCTATTTCCAATCTAATCATTTTAGCTAATTTATAAGTTCAATTTCCTTTTCTATTTTTTCTAATATATTCAATATAATTTCTTCTCTTTTAAAAGTTTTTCCTTTTTCAATTTTTAGTGATGTTGCAATTTGCTTTGTTTCTTTTGAAAAATCATCTTCATTTACATTAAATCCAAAGCTAATTATCAAATAATTTATTTTTTCTCCAATTGTATTTACTTCTACTAATATTCCACATATCTTTTTACCATCTACCATTAAATCATTTGGCATTTTTATTTCAAGATTACAATCATATTTTTCTTTTATTACATCTTTTATTATTTGAGCAACTTTAATTGTCAATCCTTCTAATTTTTCAATTTTACATTCTGGTTTTAAAATTAAAGATAAGGCAATATTTTTTCCACTTCCTGTATACCAGTTTCTCCCTTTTGTTCCTATTCCTGCGGTTTGTACTTCTGCTAAAATAACTTTTCCATCATTTTCTTTTTCACTTGCTATTTGTTTTGCATAAATATGTGTTGAAGGTATTTCTTTATAATATTCTATTTGTTTTCCTATTTTTTCATTTCTATTATTTCTAATTTTCTCTATATTCATTTTAGCTCCTAAATCTTAATATTTATTTCTTTTTAGTATTCAAAGGAAGAGACCTAAACCCTGTCCACTCTCCATTACTTCTCATATATCCCTTTTTTATTTTAAGCAAACTATGTAATTCTTCTATATCCTCTATATTATTATCCTTTAAAATATTCATCAATACTTGATAACATGCCTCTGTGTCTTCCATAGCATTATGATGGCTAAATTCTATTCCATAATACTTAGCTAATGTATCTAATTTGTGATTTTCTAATCCTTTTAGCCCTCTTTTTGAAATAGCACATGTACAGCTATATTCAGCATTTGGAAAATCTATTTCATATGTTTGAAGTACATCTCTTAAACATTTAGTATCAAATGGTGCAAAATGTGCTAATAAAGTAGTGTCATTAAAATGTTTTTCTATTTTTTCCCATATAACATCAAAAGTAGGCTCACTTTTAACCATCTCTCGTGTAATCCCATGTATTTGAGTATTTCCCCAATCCATATAAAAAGGCTCTGGTTTTACTAAATAATACCCCTTATCTACTATCTTTTTATTTTCTTGTACAATATATCCTATTGAACAAATACTACTTTGATTAGAATTTGCTGTTTCTACATCAAAAAATGTGTATTTCATTTATTTTTTCCTCTTTTCTACATTTATTGTAATTTTAAATTAATCTAATTTTTATTTAGTTGTATTCTAGTTATATATTATAACATATTTTAAGCTTTAGTAAATAATAAAAACAGGAGAATTTTTCTTCTCCCATTTTTATTGTTTACACTAATTCATAGAAAAAGTCTAGTATATTCAAAACTACTCCATAATTTGTTTCCACAATACCAACTTGTTCTATTTCATCTGGAAAATCTTTTAAGATTTTTTCCTTAATCATTTCTGCTTTTTTTCCATCTTGTCTATTTAGATACAATTTCATCAATACATTTTCTGTTGTAACTTCAAGAACAAATTTTGCATTTGGGTATTCTGACATACTTAACAATAACCTATTAAAATAATCAAAATAACCAGAATATACTTCTTCTGTTTGTTTGATTCTTTTGAATCCATTTATTGTTTGACGATATACATTGACTGTTCCTTCTTTTACTTTTAGTGTTATCATGATGTACTCTCCTATGTCTAATTGCCGTTGCTATTTTTCACAAAATTTCTTATTTTAAAATAATTTATATAATAAATTAACTACCACTACTTTTATATCTCTTAAGAGCAAATCCCCATGTCTTTATTGCTACAAACCATATAATTGCCATAACAATTGGGGCTAATAAAGCTATATTGCTACCTTCTTTTCCAAGTAAATATGTAGCTGGATAATAACTTACAAATGCAAATGGCAATATACATGTTATAAGCACTTTTATAACTGTATTATATAATCCTAATGGATATAAACCCAGTTGATGTATTAGATATACACTCCATACTATATCTAATGATTCCATCAGCCACAATGAACTAACAGTTGCAAGTAGCATAAGTCCACCAAATATAAACATTCCTATTATTACAAAAATAATAAGCATTAACAATTGTAATATTCCAAATACAATTGCTAAATTAGATATTGAAACTGCAATTACTATAATACCTAATATTATTCCTCCGAATATCTCCTAAATAAATATCTTTTGCTATTATATTAAATATTATATTTACGGGTTGTGTAAGCATTACATCAAATAGCCCTTGTCTTACATAAACTTTACAAACTTCATAAAGATTATCAAAAAACATATCTGATAAACTTTTACAAGTTATCATTATTCCATATATAAGAGAGATTTCATAAAAAGTCCAACCATTTAGTGATGTTATATTTTGAAATATTACCCATATAAATAGAAATTCTATTATTTGCAATGGTAAACTTGTAAGCATTCCAATTAGAAAATCTGCTTTATATTCTAATTTGCTTTTCATATTCATTTTAAACATATGATAATATAATTTTACATATTTTTTTAACATTTTTTATCCTCCTGCAATTGTTACTTTTTTAATTGCCATTTTATATAACATTTTTGATACAATACAAAGTATCACTATCCATATAACTTGAAACATGTAACCGTTTTAGTAACTCATTTGCTGGTAAATTACCTAAAAATATAGAAATGGGAAAATATATCATGCTTTTAAATGGCATTAAATTAGAAGCAACTTCAAGACCTGTTGGCATTAATTCTATTGGTATTAATGCTCCTGAAAAAAAAGCCATTAAAGCTTGTTTAAAACATTGCAGTCCCCATGTTGATGTTGTATAAAATGCTCCTATTCCAACTATCAATTCTATTTCATAGCTTATTGTTATTGCTCCGAATAATTGCTATAACAAATAAAATTATAAATTGAATTTGTGGCAGTCCGTATAAACCCTAATAATATACAAATTACAGATATAGGTATTACCCAAGTTATAATATCTGTTATAATTTTACCTATTCTAAAGAAATATTTTTGAATACCAAATCCGAATTGGCTTAGTCAATTCTATAATAATATCACCATTTCTTATAATTCTACTTATCTCTGAATTTATCCCCCATGAAAGTAATTGATATAGCATTCTAGCTATAATTATATATGTAATAATTTGTTCTTGTGTAATTCCCTCAAAAATATTTTCTCCATTATATATTGCTTTCCAAATAAAATAAAATACTGTTATATCCACTATGGTTATTAAATTATCTGTTAATATTGTTATTGGATATATCAAAGACCTTTTCACAGAAGTAATAACTATTCCGAATAAACTTTTTAATCATTTTTTCCACTCCTATAAATTTCTTTTACAATAGATTCTAAATCTGGCTCTAATATAGATAAATCTTCTATTTCTATATAGCTATTTACAAGATTTATAATATCATTAGCTGTTAATTTGTTTTTATTAAATATTATATCTATTTCATTTTCTTTTATTTCTAAAGATACATTCTCTTTTTGCTTTTCCATAACTTCAAATAATTCTTTTTTATAATTTTTTGTAGCAAACTTTATAACTCTATTTTTTCCAAATTGATTAATAAAATCTATTAAGTTCCCATCATGTAATATTTGTCCTTTATCAATAACTATAATCCTATTACATACTTCTTCAATATCTTTTAAATCATGAGTTGTAAGCATAATAGTTGTTTTCTTTTTTTCATTTACTTTTTTTATAAATCTTCTAATATCTTCTTTTACTAAAACATCTAGCCCAATAGTTGGCTCATCTAAATATACAATTTTAGGATTATGCAAAAATGCAATTGCAATTTCACATTTCATTCTTTGACCAAGACTTAAGTTTCTAACTGGAATGTTTAGCAATTCATCTAATCCCAATATTTTTGTATATTCTTCCATGTTCTCTTTATATACTTCATCTTTTATTTCATAAAGTTTTTTATTAAACTTAAAAGATTCTACAACTGGTAAATCCCACCATAAACTAGACCTTTGCCCAAAAACTGTTCCTATTTTAAAATTATTTTTTATTCTTTCTTTATATGGTATTAATCCATCTATTACCACTTTTCCTTTTGTTGGATGTAAAATACCAGTTAACATTTTTATTGTTGTAGATTTTCCTGCTCCATTTTCTCCAATATATCCAACACATTCTCCTTCTTTGATTTGAATATTTATATTATTAACTGCTGTTTTATAATAATATTTAGGAATAAAAAAGTCTTTTAAAGTACCTACAAATCCATCATGTCTTTTCTTTAATTTATATTCTTTACTTAAATTTTCTACATTTATTAAAACTTCACTATCTTCTATCATTATTTTAAACTCTCCCATTCTTATTTCCATTTTTGTTATTTATACTACAATTCACATTTTTTGTCTATATTTTAATTTTTAATAACATAATTTTTGTATTCGATATATACTCATTACAAAAATATTTTATCTATACCAAGAACCACTTTTAGACAATATTATTAGATTTCAATACATAAATTTTATATTTGACATATTTAAAATATGTATGTATAATAAATATAGAAAATGAGAGCCACAGAAATGTGTGTTACCATATAAATGACAAACACCACATAGCTCTGCGAAAGCTTAGTGTGGTGCTTTTTTTATTTGCTCAAAATTATAACTATTGTTATGATTAAGGCAAATGCTATAACTGTTACAGTTACCAATGCAAATAACAACAAATATATTATTGCAAATAATACTGATTCTACCATAGCACCACCTCCATTCTCACAGTATAAAAACTGTGTATGTAAAGATGGTAACACCCATTTAGCTTTTCTCACTTCCTACAAGAACTACTATATAATATTTAACTTATAAATACAAGCAAACAAAGAAAAAATTACAAAGAATTTATATTAAATATAAATCAAATTCCTAAAACTCATCAAATATCTACAAAATTTTTTCAATTTTAAATTTGACATATTTAAAATATGTATATATAATAAATATAGGAGATGAGAGTCACAGTAATGTGTGCTACCATATATGTTTGATAAACACCACATAGCTCTGTTGAAGCTTAGTGTGGTGCTTTTTTTATTTGCTCAAAATTATAACTATTGTTATGATTAAGGCAAATGCTATAACTGTTACAGTTACCAATGCAAATAACAATAAATATATTATTGCAAACAATACTGATTCTACCATAGCACCACCTTCATTCTCACAGCATAAAAACTGTGTATGTAGATGGTAACACCCATTTAGCTTTTCTCATTTCCTATAAAAATTACTATACAATACTTTATATATAAATACAAGCAAACAAACAAAAATTTTATAAATATTTTTTCCCTATAATCTTTGCTTCCAGTTTTTCTTGCTTCATTTTTAGGACTTAAGAAGAAGTGAGATAGCAGGATTGTTAAAGTCAAAATTAAATAAAGAAAAAGGATATATTATAATTAAAAATTCAAGAATTAGATCTGGAAATACAACTATATTTAAGAAAAAAATAAAACTTCTACTAGAAAATTATATGTACCTAAACTACTTTTAGAAATAATAGAACTTGAAGAAAAAAGACAATTAGAAAACAAATTAATCTATAATAAAAAATATATTGAATCAAATTTTTTATGTGTTATGGAAAATGGACAACTTTTAAAAGTAAATTATATAAGTTATAAATTCAAAAAAACATTTGATAAGTTCATTAAAGAAGAAACAAAAAAATATAAAGAAAAAAATGAAGAATTTAGTTTCCCTTATATTACATTGCATAAATTAAGACATTTAAATATTACAGCATTACTTGAAAATGGTATAAATTTGGTAGATGTAAAAGATAATGCTGGGTATTCATCTATTGAAACAACTTTATTATATACACATATTTATACTAAAAACAAAAAATAAGTAGCAGACAAAGTAGATGAAATCTACAAACCTTTAAAATTATACTTATCTCATGCAGACAATTTGTAGATGAAAAGCTATTATTGGCAAAAAAACAAGACCCTCAATCGCTTAAAAGTCTTGATATAACTGGCTGGGCTGGTGAGATTCGAACACACGCATGCCAGAGTCAAAGTCTGGTGCCTTACCGCTTGGCTACAGCCCAATATATAATAGTTTAAAATGGGGTGGAAGATGGGGCTCGAACCCACGATCTCCAGTGCCACAAACTGGCGCGTTAACCAACTACGCTACAACCACCATTATTTTTTTGTGCACTCTTTTTTTCTTAAGCACATTTAATATTTTACCCCATACTCTCCCCATTTGTCAACTATTTTCATAAATTATTTATATTTTTTATACTGTTTTTTATATTATATTCCAAAAGCACTAGGATCTAAGCCATATTGTCTGTATAGCCAAGTCATATAATCAAAAGGTTTTAAAGTTTTTGGCAATCCATAATCTGTTCCATATGTTTCAACTGTTACAGATTTCATAATTACACTTTCCACTGGAACACTTACTTCTGTATTTCCTGTTTCTTCTGCATCATCTGCTTCTTTTACTTCCACTTCTGAAATTGCATTAACTACATCCATACCTTCAATTACTTTTCCAAAAGCTGTATAATATCCATTTAATGATATAGCTTTTTCAGTTGTAATAAAAAATTGTGAACTTCCTGAATTATATGATTCACTAGCTAAATCTGGAGAAGCTGAAGTATAATCACTTCTTGCCATTCCTAGGATACCTTCATCAAATTTAAGAGTATTTTCCACTCCATTTACTGCAAATTCTCCTTTTATTGCATATTCTGTATTCTCTCCATTTTCTTTTAAGTCACTAATACTTGCTGAACCTTGTCCATTACCTTCCTTGTCTCCACCTTGTATCATAAAATCTTTTACAATTCTATGAAATGTTAAATCATTATAAAATCCTCTATTTGCTAATGCTATAAAATTTGCAACCGTTTCTGGAGCTTGTTCTGGATATAATTCTATTTTTATTATTCCAAATCCTTCTACCTCCATTGTTGCTACTGGATTTATTACTTCCATTGTAGCCTTTTTGTAATATCCATATCCAAGTCCTGCTACTAATACTATTACCAATATTAAAGCAATTATCCAAATAATACTTTTTCCATTTTTCATAAATATTCCTTACCCTTCTAAAAATAAATTTAAAGATTTTAGGTATCTTTTAACCTTATAATAAGTTATCAAAAACAAACTGTTCTTGCATTCTTCTAAGTGATTGTTTAATAGTTCTTGCTCTAATTTCTCCAATACCTTCAACCTCATCTAATTCCTCAATATCTGCTACTAATATGTGTTGAAAAGATTTAAATGAATCTACTAAATTTTCTACTATATTCGCTGGCATTCTTGGTACTTTATTTAAAATACGATATCCTTTAGTATATACTCCTATTTCATCATAATTATCAAAATTCTCATAACCCAATAGTTTTGCAATAACAGTCTCTTTTGACAAATCTTCATATGGTAATTCTTCAAGTTTTTGTAAAATTTTTTCAGGAGTTCTTCTTTTCCTCCCAGGTACAACATAGTCCTTTATGATTAACATCTCTTCTTTTTCAAGCCCACCAATTAATTCCTCTAATTGCATACTAACTAATCTTCCATCATTTCCTAGTTCATATATTTGACTTTGAATTTCTTCTACAATTCTCATAACCATTTCTGCTCTCTGAATTGCAACTAATACATTTTGAAGAGTTACAATATCATTAAACTCATATTCATTTAATAAATTTAATTTATTATCAAATACTTTTTTATATTTCTCTAATGTCTGTATTGCCTGATTTGCTTTATTCAGCACTACATCTGTATCTTCTAATATATGCCTATCATAACCTTTAAATACTGTAATAATACTTCTTCTTTGAGAAATACTAATAACTAATTCTCCAGTTTGCCTTGCAGTTCTTTCAGCCGTTCTATGCCTTGTTCCAGTTTCTAAAGTCTGTATTTCATGTGATGGGATTAATTGAGCATTTGCATATAGTATTTTTTTCAAATCTCCACTAAGTACAATTCCACCATCCATTTTAGCCAATTCATAAAGTTTAGCACAAGTATATTCTTCATTAATATAAAAACCACCATCAACAATCTCTTTTAACACTTCATTATTATCTGTAATTAATAATAAAGCTCCTGTTTTTGCTCTTAGAATATTTTCCAATCCATCTCTAATAGGGGTTCCTGGTGCGATTAATTTTAAAATTTCTGTAATATTTTCTTCCTTTTTACTTCTCAAAATTAAACTCCCTCCCTATTTACTAAGACTTTATTTCAAACCAATTTTTTTCATAGCTTCATTTATATTCCTAACGCCTATTATATCTAATTTCATTTTATCTTTCAAGTCTTTTTTATTACTTTCTGGAATAATGCAAGTTTTAAAACCTAATTTTTCAGCTTCTTTTAATCTTTTTTCTATTAAATTAATTCTCCTAACTTCACCTGTTAATCCAACTTCTCCAACAATTACCATATCCGTTGGAATTGATATATTTTTGTAGCTAGATGCTGCCGCCATTAAAATTCCTAAATCGACTGCTGGTTCATTTAATTTAATTCCTCCTACTATATTTAAATAAATATCTTGTGAAGATAATATTAATCCACCTTTTTTCTCAAGTACTGCCATTAGTAATGATAATCTGTTATAATCAATCCCATTTGCAGTTCTTTTTGGTATACCAAAAACACTTTGAGAAGTTAAAGCTTGTACTTCAACTAAAATCGGTCTTGTTCCTTCTATACTAGAAACAATACAAGAACCTGCAGGATTATCATCTCTTTCTGAAATTAATATTTCTGATGGATTTTCTATTTCACACATTCCCTCTTCTCTCATCTCAAACATACCAATTTCATTTGTAGAACCAAATCTATTTTTCACTCCACGAAGTATTCTATATGAAAAATATCTTTCTCCTTCTAAATATAACACAGTATCTACCATATGTTCTAATACTCTTGGACCTGCAATATTTCCCTCTTTTGTTACATGACCTATAATAATTGTTGTAATTGCTCTTGATTTACAAACCCTCATTACTTGGCCGTGTAATTTCTCTAACTTGACTAACACTTCCAGCTGCTGCTGTTAGTTCTTCTGAATACATTGTTTGTATAGAGTCAATTATAACTAATTTTGGATTAATATTAATAATTGCTTGATTTACAATATCAATATCTGTTTCTCCTAAAAACATTATATCTTCACTTTTAATATTTAATCTATCAGCCCTCATTTTTATTTGCTCAGCAGATTCTTCTCCTGAAACATATAATACTTTTCCTTCTCCTTTTACTTTATCACAAATTTGAAGAATAAGAGTAGATTTTCCAATTCCTGGCTCTCCTCCTAGTAATATAAGTGAGCCTTTTACAAAACCTCCACCTAAAACTCTATCTAATTCTTCAAACTCTGTTTTCATTCTCATTGTTTCTTTTGCTTCATAAGAATTTAAAGTTTGTGGAATATTGCTTTTTGCATCTTTTGCTTTTAAGCTACTATTTTTACTCTCTACTATTTTTTGCTCAAAAAAACTATTCCAAGCATTACATGCATCACATTTTCCAAGCCATTTAGATGATTCATTTCCACATTCATTACATACAAATACTGTCTTATTTTTTGCCATTTAACTCTCCTTTCATATATTAATACAATCAAAAAAAGTATAGCATACATTTTTTAATATAGCTATACTTTTCTTATTAATTTACTTTTTTATTTTTTTCCAAATGAAATTTCTTGAAATAAGAAATCATGGACTTTTTCCCATGTTATTTCTTGATGTAGAAATTCATTTATTTCATCTTCTATTTTTTGCTCACTTGGTGTTAATTCAACTCTTATTTCTTTGTTCCAATCAATTTCTTGTAACCAAAATCCTTTAAATTTATTCCAAAAACCTGTTTTTGTAGGTAAATTACTACTACTTCCAACTTGTCTTATTGTTCCAGCGTTTTCTACTTGACCTATTGTACCTCCTGCATTTACTCCTTCTACTCCACCAAAAACACCACCTACTTGGTTTACTTCTCCTAAATTAGCCATTATCTTTTCCTCCTTTGTGTTTATTAAACATTTATTATTTAATTTATACTATATAATCTGTCAATAATCAAGTAATTTAAGCTAATTAAATATTAAAAATTTATTACACCTTTATTACAATTTCATTACACTTCTATATATCTATTATAATATTATCTTTTTTGGCATCTACACAAATTCCCTTTACTATCATATTTTCCAAATTATTTTCTATCTTATTTTTTGTTTTAGCCAATATATAATTTTTAGTATGCCCCTGATAATTACCATTTTTAGGTTCTTCAAATAATATTTCAACTTCTTTTCCAATATATTTTTTATTATATTGTTCTTGATATGTGTCTGAAAGTTCTAATAAACACCTACTTCTTTCATCTTTTACATTTCCATCAATTTGATTTTTTAAATTAGCAGCTTTTGTTCCTTTTCTTGGTGAATATTTAAATACATGCATTTTATAAAATTTAATCTCTTTTAAAAACTCATATGTTGATTTAAACTCTTCCTCTGTCTCTTCTGGAAAACCTACTATAATATCTGTTGTTAATATTACATTCTTACAATATTTTCTCAATATTTGAACAATTTCTCTAAAATCTTTTGTTGTATATCTTCTATTCATTCTCTTTAATGTATCATCACATCCACTTTGCAAAGACAAATGAAAATGATGGCATACTTTTTCAAGTTTTATTAATCTTTTTATAAATTCTTCAGTTATCAAAAGTGGCTCTATTGAACTTAGCCTAATTCTTTCAATTCCTTGAACATTGTTAATCTCCTCTAATAAATCTATTAATCTATATTCTTCTTTAAAATCTTTACCATAAGAAGCTACATGTATCCCAGTAATTATTACTTCTTTAATTCCACCTTTTGCAATTTTGTTTATTTCAGATAATACACTGTCTGGTTTTCTACTCCTTACAATTCCCCTTGCATATGGAATAATACAATATGAACAAAATCTATCACATCCATCTTGTACTTTTATAACAGCTCTTGTTTTTTCAGTATATGTAACATTTCCTAAATCTACATATTCTCTTTGGCACATCATATCTTGAATTTCAGCTATTTCCAATTTCCCAATTATATATTCTTCAACAAATTTAACAATTTCTTTTTTCTCATTATTTCCTAAAACCAAATCTATTTCTTCTATTTTTTCAACTTCTTCTTTTGCAACTTGTGCATAACAACCACAAGCAACTACCACAGATTCTTTATTTAATTCCTTTACTCTTCTTAGCATTTGTCTTGATTTTCTATCTGACATATTTGTTACTGTACAAGTATTTACAATATATATATCTGCTTTTCCGAGTATTTTCTACTATTTCATATCCTTTTTCTATAAATTGTTGCATCATTGCATTTGTTTCATACTGATTTACTTTACAACCGAAGTGTATAAAAAGCCACTTTTTCTATTTTTATTTTATCTTTTTCCATTTTTGCTTGTTCGCTTTCTTTCAAATTTCACATCTTTTTTTCTTGATATTTTTTTTGCAATAACAATTTCATTTAACTCTACAAATCTCTTGCTTTGAAAATTTTCCTGTAGTTTTGTTTTCTATATACACACATAAGTTATATAATTTCATATTAAATTCTTTATGCAACTTTAATCAACTCTCTTCTTTTTAAAATAAATTGTACAAATCTATTTTCCTCATCATCTAAATCTATTAAATATATCTCATTACATAATTGTCTTCCTAGCTCAGCTAAAACTTTAAAGAAGAATAGAACCAAAAATATAAATTTCAGTACAACCACTATTTTTAAGAATATTTGTTGCTTTTTCTATGTCTTCTCTAAAATTTTCTGGAAAAGTATTTATTAAATCACTCATTTTAATCACCTTACCTTTATTTTTATTAACAATATTATACCATATATTTTAAGTATATGTGCAATTTTCAAAAATTTCTTATTTTAGTATATCCTCTTCCCTATATTTATATTTTTAAATCAAATCTTAAAAAATTTCAATATAAATTATATAATAAAAGCTGCTAAAAATACTTCCCTAGCAACTTTTTTTCTATTCTATTTCCTTATTTTCCCCTCTAATGTATCTAAATTATCTAATGCTTTCCCTGTACCTAAAGCCACACATGACACAGTATCTTGTGCTATCATAACATTAATTCCTGTTTTTTCTTGAAGTAATTTATCTAATCCATCAATTAAACATCCTCCACCTGTCATATATATTCCTCTGGAACTAATATCTGCTGCCAGTTCTGGTGGTGTTCTTTCTAATACCAAATGAACTGCATCTACAATCATCATAGCCGTTTCCATCAAAGCTTCTAACATTTCACTTGAATGAATTGTTATTGTTTTAGGAAGTCCTGTTATTAAATCTCTTCCTCTAATATCCATTTCTGTATCTTGAATTTTAGGAAATACACAACCAACATTTACTTTTAAATCTTCAGCTGTTCTTTCTCCAATCATAACATTATGTTTTTTCTTAATATATTTTACAATAGCCTCATCAAATTTATCTCCAGCTATTTTAAGAGAAGTACTAACTACTGAACCACCTAAAGAAATAACTGCTACATCAGTAGTTCCTCCACCAATATCTACAACCATATTTCCATATGGTTTTGAAATATCAATTCCTGCTCCAATAGCTGCAGCTATCGGTTCTTCTATTAAATAAACTTTTCTAGCTCCTGCTTGTGAAGCAGCATCAATTACAGCTTTTTTTTCTACTTCTGTTACTTGTGATGGAATACATATCATAATTCTTGGTGCAAATACAAATTTTCCACATATTTTATTAATAAAATGTTTAAGCATTTTTTCTGTTACTGTATAATCTGAAATAACTCCATCTCTTAAAGGTCTAGTTGCAACAATATTTCCAGGTGTTCTACCGAAGCATTCTTCTTGCTTCTTGACCGACAGCCACAACTTCTCCTGTGTTATTATCAACAGCCACAACTGATGGCTCTCTTAATACAACACCTTTTCCTTTTGCATATGCAATTACTGTTGCAGTACCTAAATCTATACCAATATCTTGTCCAAAACCAAATTTAAACATTGTTCTCTTCCCTTCTTAAAACAGCTTTGTTTATATTATATTTTATTAAACTTCCCACTTTTATTTCTATTTCTCTTTTATTACATTTTCATTACAATTATATTACATGAGTTATAATTTATCAAGGCTTTTAATTGAATTTTTTTAATTTTTATATTATAATACATATAATGTAAAAATTAGAATCAATAATTAAAAAGGAGCATTTATGAATACTATTAGCTATACCTCAAACAATCCTTGTGACACCATACTTTTAGCTAAACAATTAGCATCTAAATTAGAAAAAAAAGATGTTATTGTTTTAACAGGTGACCTACGGTTCTGGAAAAACAAAATTCACTGAAGGCTTTTTATCTCATTTTGGATTGGAAAATGAAATATCTAGCCCAACATTCACAATTGTAAATGAATATGTAAAAGAAAATATAAATATCTATCATTTTGATGTTTATCGCCTAGAAGATTCTTCTGAATTTTCACAAATAGGTGGTGAAGAATATTTTGAAAATGGTATTTGTATTATTGAATGGGGTGAAACTATCAAAGAACTTTTACCATTAGAATATATCCATATTAAATTTGAAAAAAGTTCATTAAATGATGATGAACGAATTTTAAACATACATTCTTATGGCAAAAAATATGAAACTATGTTAGATATTCTTTTTAAAAATAAATCTAATATATGTAAGGAGGATTTAACTTGAAAATTTTAAGTATTGATACTGCAAGTGATATTTGTGGTGTTTCTATTTTAGAAAATACAAATTTAATAAAAAAATCAGATTGTAATACTGGCAGAACTCATTCTGAAAATCTAATGCCTATGATTGAAAATATCTTAAATGAAACTAGTTTATCTTTGCAAGATATAGATTTAATTGTTTGTGATAAAGGACCTCGGCTCTTTTACTGGTATTAGAATTGGTATTTCAGCTGCTAAAGCATTTAGTGATAGTCTTCGGAATAACTTGTATTGGAATTAATTCTTTAGAATCTCTTGCTTTTAATATTAAGAAAGATGGTTTAATTATTTCGCTTATAGATTGCAAAAATGATAATTGCTATTTTTCTATATATGAAAAAAAAGATAATTGTTATACAAATATTACTCTACCTTCTACTGATAGTATAGACAATATATTAAATATTAATCATATTATATCAACTACTCCAACTATTTTTGTTGGTGATGGTGTAGATATTTATAAAGAAAAAATAAAAGAAAAATTTCCAAATAGTATTTTAGGAAATCAAAAAGAAAATCAACTAGATTCTTATTCTTTAGCATTAGCTGGTTTTACTAATTATATAAATAAAAAAGATTCAAGTGATATATTACCATTATATTTAAAAAAACCACAAGCACAAATTCAATTAGAAGAAAAAGAAAAAAATAACAATTAGAAGGATTTATATTATGGATATACAAATAACTAAAATGACTTTAAATGATTTTAATTTAATTTCAAAAAAACTAATATCTGAATTTGATGATTTTTGGAATACTACTACTTTAAAAGAAGAATTAACTAATCAAAATTCTTATTATTTAGTTGCTAAATTAGAAAACCAAATAATTGGTTTTGCTGGTATAAAATTAATCTTAGATGAAGCTGATTTAATGAATATTGTAATTAGAAAAAACATGAGAAATCAAGGAATTGGAACATTACTTTTAAATCATTTAATCATTTTTTGTACTGAGCAAAACTTACTCTCTATTACTTTAGAAGTAGGAAATGAAAATATACCTGCTATTTGCATATATCAAAATCTTGGCTTCGATACTATTTCAATTAGAAAAAATTATTATAAAAACCAAGATGCAGTTATTATGAAGAAAATATTAAAATAAGATTCAAATAAAAATCACTTTAAAATTTTTACTAATTTTTTAGTAATGTTTTTAAAGTGATTTTTTTCAATATTAAATATCTTTTACTTTAACTCTATTTCTATTTTTCTTTCTTCTTTTAATTCTATTTTTTTGTATTTAACTTTGCATTCATCAAATAACTTTTTAGAAGCTATATTATTCTCAGAATTTGAATATTTATCAGATAAATAAATTAGTTCTTTTATCCCTGATTGAATTATAATTTTTGCACATTCATTACATGGAAATAAATCAACATAGATTTTTGCATTTTCTAAATCTTTTTTACTTCCTCTAAAATTTACAACTGCATTTAGTTCTGCATGACATACATATGGATATTTAGTATCTAAACTATCACCATCTCTTCCCCAAGGGAATTTATCATCATCAAATCCATTTGGAGCTCCATTGTATCCAATTGATAAAATCCTATTATTTTCACTAACTATACAAGCTCCTACTTGTGTTGAAGGGTCTTTACTTCTAAAGCTTGATAATTTTGCAATTGACATGAAGTATTCATCCCAAGTTAAATAATCTTTTCTTTTTTCATTACTCATTTAAATAACCTCCATTATAATAAGAATTTTTAAACCCGTCCCTAAAATATCGTTTTATTCATACCATTCCAGTTCCCAGTCATGTAATATTACAGTGTCTCCTTCACATACTCCTAATTTCTTTAGTTCTTCTTCTATTCCCATATTTTTTAATGATTTTTGTAAATAGTACATTGATTCATTATCATCTATATTTATTCTTCCCATTAATCGCTCTATTGCTTTTCCTGTTACTATAAATATTCCATCTTCTTCTTTTATTTCCCATTGATCCTTTTTAGATTCTAATATATATACTACTTTATCTTCTATATCAACTATTTCTTCTTTTGGAAGTAGTTTTAATTCTTCTGCTACATAGTCTATTAATTCTTGTACACCTTCTTTTGTTGCAGCTGATATCTTAAATATTTTTATGTTTTCTTTTTTAGCTAATTCTTCTAACTCTTTTACTACTGTTTCGTCTTGCATTACATCTATCTTATTTGCTACTATTATTTGTTTTCTTGTACTTAGTTTTTTACTATATTTTTCTAATTCTTCATTTATTGTTTTAAAATCTTCTACTGGATTTCTTCCTTCTTGTCCTGATATGTCTAAGAAATGTAGTAATAATCTTGTTCTTTCTACATGTCTTAAAAATTGTATTCCAAGTCCTACTCCTTCACTTGCTCCTTCAATTATCCCAGGAATATCTGCTATTACAAATCCATCTCCACCTTTTGTTTTCACTACTCCTAAGTTTGGTACTATTGTTGTGAAGTGATAATTTGCAATTTTAGGTTTTGCTTCTGTTACAGTTGATAGAAATGTTGATTTACCTACATTAGGAAATCCTAAAAGTCCCACATCTGCAAGTAATTTAAGTTCTAGTATTACTTCTTTTTCTTCTCCTTTTTCTCCATCTTCTGCAAATCTTGGAGCTTGTCTAGTTGAAGATTTAAATTTTGCATTTCCTCTTCCTCCTCTTCCTCCATTTAGTATTAGCTCTGTTTGTTCAGGATTTGATAAATCTGCTACTACCTTTCCAGTTTCTACATCTTTTACTACTGTTCCTATTGGTACTTTTATATATAAGTCTTCTCCATATTTACCACTAGAATTATTTCCACTTCCATTTTTTCCATTGTCTGCTTTGAATTTTTTATTGTATCTAAAGTCAATTAAAGTATTTCTATCTTTATCTACTATAAAGTAAACACTTCCTCCTTTTCCACCATCTCCTCCATCAGGTCCTCCTGCTGCTACATATTTTTCTGTCCAAAATGTTATTGCTCCATCTCCTCCATCTCCTGCTTTTATAATTATTTTTGTGTAATCTGTAAACATTTTTTTCTCCTTCTTTTTTTTATGATAATTTATCTAAATATTTTATTTCAAATTTACTATTTTTAGAAAATTACTTTTACTATCTTTTAAGTCCTACTTTACTTTTCATTTCTTCATATTTAGCTTTTGCTATTTTTTTAGTATATTCTTTTCCTTCATCTAATATTTCATCTAATATTTCACTATTTAATATTTCATTATATCTTTTTTGTATTTCAGTAAATTCTTTTACTACCACATCTGCAACTGCTTTTTTAAATTCTCCATATTTTGAATCTTCAAATTCTTTTTCAGCTTCTTCTATAGTTATATTTTTAAGTACTGCATATATTGTAAGCAAATTACTAACTCCTGGTTTATTTTCCAAATCATATTTAACTAACATTTCCGAATCAGTTGTTGCTTTCATTATTTTCTTTCTCATTATTTCTGGGTCATCTAATAATCGTATTACTCCATTTTGATTTTCACTAGATTTGCTCATCTTTTTAGTTGGTTCTATCAAATCCATAATTTTTTTACCTTCTGTAGTAATTAAAGCTTCTGGCATTTTAAATGTTTGACCATATTTTTTATTAAATCTTTCTGCTATATCTCTTGTTATTTCTACATGTTGTTTTTGGTCTATTCCAACTGGTACATAGTCTGTATCATAAATTAATATGTCTGCTGCCATTAATACTGGATATGTAAGTAATCCACTTGTAAAGTTTTGATTTTTCTTGCTTTTATCTTTGAATTGTGTCATTCTAGATAATTCTCCATAATATGTATTACATTCTAAAATCCATGAAACATTGGCATGATATTCGTTTTCTGATTGAAGATATATTTTATTTTTCTTTGGATTCACTCCACATGCTATATACATCGCAAGTAAACTTTTTATATTTTTTGATAATTCTTCTGCATTTTGTGGCACTGTAATTGCATGCATATCTGCTATGAATATGAAAGAATCTTCATATTCTTCTTGATATTTTACCACTTGTTTTATAGCTCCTATATAGTTACCTAGTGTTAATACTCCTGTAGGTTGAAGTCCTGTTAATATTCTTTTTTCATTCATTTATTTTCTCTCTCCTTTGTATCTTTGCCTATTATACTATATTTTATGGGATTTTACAAGAATAGTGATTTTAATTTTTTATACATTCTGATTCATTTATGATAATGTCTTAAGTAATCACTTGAGAAAATGTCTCGTTTATGCCGAGAAAACTTGTTTACAATGAGTATCCCTTTGGTATACTTTTGCA
>JGI994J12354_10002115_pt1 | contig 19669 bp, 18 predicted proteins | sample IntmicLarv3ML3BL_FD_12354 | JGI IMG/M metagenome (IMG submission 12354)
CGCCCCCGAGTGCCCGGCGGGCCGCTTCCCCGTGGTCATGGCCGGCGGATTTGGCGGCGTGCTGATCCACGAGGCTTGCGTCCACTCGCTCGAGGCGACCTCGGTCAGCCGCGGTGCCTCGGAGTTTGCCGACAAGCTGGGTCGGCCCATCGCCGACCCCTGTGTCACCATTATCGACGACGGCACCATCCCCAACGCCTGGGGCTCGGGCAATATCGACGACGAGGGCAACCAAACCCAACGCAACGTGCTGGTGCGCGACGGCGTACTGGAGGGCTTTTTGGTCGATACCCTGGGCGGGCGTAAGATGGGCATGGCCCCCAACGGTTGTGCCCGGCGGCAGTCCTATGCCTATGCGCCGACCTCGCGCATGTCCAATACCTTTGTCGAGGCAGGGCAGAGCAGCGAGCAAGAGATGTTCGCCGCCGTCGACCACGGCCTGTATGCCAAGCGCATGGGCGGGGGCTCGGTCAGCCCGGCGACGGGCGAGTTTAACTTCGCCGTCGCCGAGGGGTATTGGATTGAGAATGGAAAGATCACCCACCCTGTGCGCGGTGCGACGCTGGTGGGCCGGGGCAGCGAGGTGCTGATGAACATCAACAAAGTCGGCCGCGAGGTGACTTTTGGCCAGGGCATGTGCGGCTCGCGCTCGGGCACGGTGCCCACCGATGTTGGTCAGCCGACCCTGCTGCTGCGCGAGTTGACCGTGGGAGGCCGAGGATGATCCAGGAATTTGCAGCTAAGGTCTTGCGCAAAGCCGCTGATATGAAGCTCGAGTGCGAGGTCTACGCCGTGTCCGGCGACAGCGTCAGCCTGTGCGCGCTGGAAGGCGCCCTGGACGAATACGAGGTCTCGACCTCGCAGGGGGCCGGGGTACGGGTGCTGCACGAAGGCAGCGCCGGGGTGTCCTTTACCGAGGACCTGACCGTTGAGCCCGAGCTGTTGCTGCGCTGGGCCCGCGACAACGCCGTCGCCGCCCAAGAGCCCGCCCAACCGCTGTTTGCCGGGAGCGAGTCCTACCCCGAGTTGACCGTCGACACCACCGCCGTGCGGGGCTACGACACCCGTGACAAGATCCGCGACGTGCTGGCGCTCGAGGCACTGTGCAAGGCCGACGGCGCCGTCAAGTCGGTACAGCACTGCCAGCTGACCACCTCGCTCACCCGCACGGTCGTGGCTAACACCGCCGGGCTGTCGCTGGCCCGCGAGAATGCCTACCTGGCGACCTATTGCATGCCGCTGGTCCACGACGGGGCCGACGTGCAAGAGGGCTTTGCCTTTGTCGTGGGCCGCGATCCCTCGCAAGTCGACTGGCAAGACCTGGCCGCCCGGGCCGTCGCCGTGGGGCGCAGCCGCGTGGGCGCGGCCCCCTGCAAGGGGTACAAGGGCCCGGTCGCCTTCGACCCCGAGGCCTTTGCTGATCTGATGAGCGCCTTCACGGGCGTCTTCTCGGCGGAGAACGCCCAAAAGGGCCTGTCCCTGCTGGCGGGCAAGGAAGGGCAGTCCATCGCCGTGGCGGGCCTGGACCTGATCGACGACCCCCTGCTGCCCGACTCTCAGGCCTCGCGCGCCTTCGACGCCGAGGGCGTGGCGACCTATACCAAACCCATCATCGCCGACGGTGTGCTGACGACGCTGTTGCACAACCGCAAGACGGCGGCGGCCCAGGGCGTGCAGACGACGGCCAACGCCGCGCGGGGCGGCTACTCGGGTGGGATCGGCATCTCGCCGAGCAACTTTTATATCCAACCTTCCGACACGCCCCGTGCGAGCGTGCTGGCGGGATTACACGAGGGGCTGCTGGTGACGGATGTCTCGGGGCTTCACGCCGGCTGCAATGCCGTTAGCGGTGATTTTTCCGTACAGGTCAAGGGCTTTTGGTGCCGGGATGGCGCGCCCTGCGACCCCGTGTGCCGGGTGACGGTCAGCGGCAACTTCTTTGAGTTGCTGCGCCGCATCATGGCCTGGGGCGACGACCTGACCTTTGCTTATCCCGGCGGTGCCCGCCTGGGCGCGCCGACCATGCTGGTGGATGAGTTGACGGTGAGCGGGAAATAAAGTCGAAGGCGAAAAGTTACAAAAGATATGGAGGAAATGTAACAATGCACAACGGACTAGGCAACAATCTATCGAATCTCTACATGCTGTCCAAAGCCAAAACCCGCGCCATCTGTGCCGAGAACCCCACGGGCGGCAAGGGCATGGGCGGGGCTTGCAAGCTCGAGGACGGCATTGCCCAACGCGCCGCGCGCGACCTGGGCACGGGCTGGAAGGTCAACCCCTACATCCGCATCCCGGCGGGCGGCACGGCCATCCTGGCCGACGTGACCGGCTCGGGTGCCATCCAGCACATCTGGTGCACGGCCCAAAAGCCCTGGCGCAACCTCATCCTGCGCATCTACTGGGACGGCCAAGTTAACCCCTCGGTCGAGTGCCCGCTGGGTGATTTCTTTGCCTGCGGCTGGGGAGACTACGCCCCCGTCGTCTCGCAACCCGTGTGCGTCAACCCCGGTTATGCCTTCAACTGCTTCTGGGAGATGCCCTACCGCAAGGGCTTCAAGATGACCTTGGAGAACCGCTCGGACGACGACACGCTCTACTACTACCAAGTGGATTATTGCGAGACCGAAGTGCCCGAGGACGTCGCCTATTTCCACGCCCAGTTCCGCCGCAACAACCCCCTGCCTTATGGCGAGGTCTACACCCTGCTCGACGGCGTCAAGGGCCAAGGACAGTATGTCGGCACCTACATCAACTGGGGTGTTAACAATAACGGCTGGTGGGGTGAGGGCGAGATCAAGTTCTTTATCGACGGCGACGGCGAGTTCCCCACCATCTGCGGCACGGGCACCGAGGACTACTTCTTGGGCTCGTACAACTTCGAGAACCAAAAGACCCACGAGTACGAGTATTTCAGCACGCCCTTTGCCGGCCTGACCCAGATCACGCTGTCGGATCAGCTGTATCAGGTGCAACGCCGCTTTGGCATGTACCGGTGGCACATTCCGGATCCCATCCGCTTTGAGGACGATCTGAAGGTGACCATCCAGGCCCTGGGCTGGCGCTCGGGCGGCCGTTACCTGCCCCTGCAGGATGACATCTCGTCGGTGGCCTTCTGGTATCAAACCCTGCCCGCCGCACCTTTCCCCGCACTGGGCGACCGCGACGCACTGGAGATCATTTGATGCGAGTAGGAGTGATTGGCACGGGCGCGATTGTTCGCCGCATGATGCCCTGTTTTGCTTTGGCGGGCGTCGTGCCCGTTGCCATCACCTCGCACTCGCAGGAGCGCGCCGATTGGGCGGTGCGCGAATACGGCTTTGAGCGCGGCTATGCCGGGCGGGATGCCATGCTTGCGGCGGGCGGCTTCGACGTCGTCTACGTCGCAAGCATCCACCCCGAGCACTGCTGGGACGCCCTGGCCGCGCTGGACGCCGGTTACCCCGTCGTCTGCGAAAAGCCCATGGCCGTCAACACCATCCAGGCCCAACTCATGGTCGATACCGCCCATGACAAGGGCCTGTTCCTGATGGAGGCCATGTGGAGCCGCTTCCTGCCCGCCATGGACAAGGCCTTGGCTTGGATTACCGAGGGGCGCATCGGTGACGTGCGCATGGTGACGGCGGACTTCGGCTTCCGCGCCGAGGTCGATCCGGACAACCGCCTCTTCCACATGCTCAAGGGCGGCGGGGCCATGCTCGACGTCGGCGTCTATGCTCTGTGGTTATGTATGCAGGTGCTGGGCCCCCACCCCGCGCACATCCAAGCCATGCACGACGCCGTGGGCAGCACCGACGGCCAAACGGCGGCGATGCTGGGTTATGACGATGGCGCTATCGGCATCTGCGTCGGAGCCACCCGTACCCAGACGCCCCACCAGGCGGTCATCATGGGCACTCGTGGCCGCATCACCATTCCGTGCTTTTGGAGCGCCCAGTCGGCAACGCTGACCACCGATGAGGGTGAGGAAATTTTTGACCACCCAAGCCAAGGCGAGGGCTACGAATACCAGTGGAAACACGTGGCAGATTGTCTGACGCAGGGCCTGAAAACCTCGCCCCTGATGCCCGTCGAGGCCACCATCGCCCGCGCTATGACCCTGGACAACCTGCTATTCGGCAGCCAAAAACTGCATCAAGAGGAGGCGAATCCATGACGTACACTTATAAGACCAAAGGCACCTGCTCCCGCGCCATCCACCTGGAGATGGACGGAGAGATCATCCAAGACGTCCGCTTCGTCGACGGCTGCGGCGGCAACCTGGCTGGCATCTCCAAGCTGGTCAAAGGCCACAACGCCCGCGACATCATCACCATGCTGCAAGGGACGCGGTGCGGCAACCGCCCCACCTCCTGCCCCGATCAACTGACCAAGGCACTGGAAGAGGCCATGGCGCAGGGTGCCTCGTGAGAGTAGGCCATTGAACTCGATCCCCAAACTGGTATCCCGCTTTTTTCTCAGCACGATCATAGCGCTGGTGGTTGCCTTGGTGGTTGGCGTGCCCGCTGTGGTCGTCATCCGGTTTTTTACCGACGTGAGAATGATCGAAGACGCCATCAGTTATGGACTGCAGGTGGTGGTTGCCGGCGTTGTGCTGTACATTATGGTGCAACGCTACGTGGTGGCAGAGAGAGCCCAGGTGCCGTTCAAACCGCTTCTGATCGCTGTCGTCATTGCCCAAGTATTATTCGGGCTTGCGATTTTTGCTCTGCGCAGCAGTTTCTGGGCATCCTTTGTTTCGGTACCCAGTGCGACGCTGTATAATATGCTGACAAAGGGCACGAGTCGGGAGAATTTGGCCTGGCTATACGCTTTATTGTGCCTGCTCAACGCCCTGCTGTTTGGCGTGTTTGACATCCTTGGGTATTTCGCGGGGAAGAGAAAATACGCGATTGAAAAACAAAAAAGGGAAAGCGCCTATGAAGCGGAGAATCCAACGGGTATTCCCCGGGAAATACCTTGATTTTTGGCAGGGGTTGGGATATAATTTAACCATCATCCGACAGCCGACATCGGGAGAGATCCTCGCCGTGTGACGGGGACGCCGAAGGGGTAGTGCGCGAAAACTCTCAGGCCAAAGGACCGATGGGGTGGATGCTCTGGAAAGTGCCTTGCGATGGGCACGCCGACGGGGCAATCCGCATATCCTGCAAGGGGTGCCCTGTGACAGGGATGCGGAGAATCTTTCAGGCGGTGATTCACCAACTACAGAGGCGCAGCGTTTTTGTTGCGCTTTTTTGTTTGGCGCATCGGGCGCGAAGCTGAGAGAAAAGGGGAGAGCATGAGCAAACAAACACCGCTGTACCAAACCCACGTCGCCCTGGGGGGGCGCATGGTGGACTATGCGGGCTATCTGCTGCCCGTGCAGTTCGCCGGGGTGTTGGCCGAGCACGCCGCCGTGCGCCAACGCGCCGGGTTGTTCGATGTCTCGCACATGGGCGAGTTCGCCGTCGAGGGGCCGAGGGCGCTGGCGGCGCTCAACTACTGGCTGACCAACGACTTCACCTCGCTGGCCGTGGGGCGCTGCCGCTACTCACCGCTGTGCCGGGCCGATGGCGGCGTGCTGGACGACGTGCTGGTCTATCGCCTGGGCGAGGCGCGCTATATGATCGTCGTCAACGCCGCCAACCGCGAGCGAGACTTCGCGCACCTGTCGGCCAATCCCGTCGACGGCGCGACCCTGTGTGACGCTTCCGATGAATACGCACAGATCGCCCTACAGGGGCCGCAAAGTGACATGTTATTGCGCGTGATTTGTGGAATTGAAACTCCGATAAAGAACTATTCTGCAATCGAAAATGTGAGATTGTTCGATGTGAAATGCATGATTTCGCGAACGGGATATACGGGCGAAGATGGATTTGAAATTTACTGCGCTCCCGATGATGCCCCGGCGGTATGGTCGGGCCTGATGGCGGCGGGGGAGAGCTTGAGCATCGCCCCTTGTGGACTGGCTGTACGTGACCTGCTGCGCACCGAGGCGGCCATGCCGCTGTACGGCCACGAGCTGTCCGAAGAGGTCACGCCGATCATGGCGGGGCTGGGCGTGTTTGTCAAGATGGATAAAGGCGATTTCATCGGTCGTGACGCCTTGGTCACCCGCAGTGATGACCAAGTGCGCGTCGGCCTGGTGCTGACCGAGCGCGGCATCCCCCGCGAGGGCTGTGACATCCTGAACGACGGTCAAGTTGTCGGACGTGTCACCAGCGGCACCATGTCTCCCATCGCCGGTCCCATCGCCATGGGTTACGTACCAAAAGCACTGGCGCAAGTTGACGCGCCCTTGCACATCGATGTTCGCGGAAAGGCGTTGGCGGCTCGCGTAGTTCCCTTGCCCTTCTACAAGCGAGCGAAATAAAACCATTCCCTTGAACAAAAAACAACAAAAAAGGAGAACGAAACATGACAATTCCTAACGAACTACGCTATACTATCAACCACGAATGGGTACGAATCGTCGAGGGGGGCATCCAAGTCGGCATCACGGACTTCGCCCAAGAAGCCCTCGGTGACATTGTCTTTGTCAGCCTGCCCACCATCGGCGACGCTGTGGCGGCGGGGGACAGCCTGTGCGACGTCGAGTCGGTCAAGGCAGTCTCGAGTGTCTATGCGCCGCTGGGCGGCACGGTGGTCGCCGTCAACGAGGAGCTCGAGACCGCGCCAGAGATGATCAACTCCGCGCCCTACGAGGCCTACATCGCCGTGCTGTCGGGCGAGTTTGATGTCAGCGAGCTGCTGGATGCCACACAATATGCCGCTGTGTGCGAGAAAGGTCACTGATGGCGCATTACCTGCCGTTGGCCCACGGCGATCGGGCGGCGCAGTGTGCGGCGCTGGGTATCGCCGACCCTATGGAATTGTACACCGATGTACCCGGTGATCTGTTGCTGCCCCAACCGCCCGATGACGGCGGTGATGAGTGGACAGTGACGGGACAGCTCGAGCGTTTGGCCGCCGCCAACACCCCCTATCGCGCCATCCTGCGCGGCGCGGGGGCCTATGATCACATCATCCCTGCCGTCGTCGACGACCTGGCCGGGCGCAGTGAGTTTGTCACGGCCTACACCCCCTATCAGGCCGAGATCAGCCAAGGGATTTTGCAAGGTATCTTCGAATATCAAACCTTGGTCTGCCGCCTGTTCGGCATGGATGTCGCCAACGCTTCGGTATACGATGGCGCGACGGCGGCGGGCGAGGCCCTGGCCATGTGCGCCGATGGCAAGCGCGGACGGGCACTTGTCAGCCAAGGCACGCCGCCCCATGTGCTGGCAGTGATGCGCACCTATGCCAAAGCGCGGGGCGTGACCATCGACGTCGTGCCCGTGGCCGATATGCAACCGGCGGCGGACGTCGCCAGCATCTATGTTCACACCCCCAACTACCGTGGTCTATGGGAGGATCTGACTACCGTGCGCGCGGCCTGCGACGCTTGCGGTGCCAAGATGATCGTCGGCGTTAACCCCACGGCGCTGGGCCTGATGCCCCCGCCCGACATGGCCGACATCGTCGTGGGCGACGGCCAACCGCTGGGCATGCCGCTGGCCTTTGGCGGGCCCTACATAGGGCTGATGGCCTGCAAAAAAGCCATGATGCGGTCGCTGCCCGGGCGCATTGTCGGGCGCACCGTTGACGGGCAGGGAAGGCGCGCCTACTGCCTGACCCTGCAAGCCCGTGAGCAGCATATTCGCCGCGAAAAGGCCAAGTCGTCGATCTGCTCCAACCAAGCCCATTGCGCCTTGCGGGTGGGCATCTACGCCGCGACGATGGGTGGCCAAGGCCTGATGGCCGTCGCCCAACGCTGCTATGACAACGCCCACTACGCCGCCGAGGCCTTCGCCAAGGTCGGCTTTGTCCGAGTGGATGTGGGAGACTTCTTCCACGAGTTCGTCACAAACTCAAAAGCGCTGTCAGGTGAAGTGCTTGACGCGTTGAAAGCTGAAGGAATCCTGGGCGGCCTGGCCTTGAATGACCACGAACTGCTGTGGTGTTTTACCGAGAAACACGATAAAACCTTGATTGATAAGGTTGCACAAGTGCTCGCGGTGCAGGGGGTGAATGTATGAAAACTATGTTCGAACGTCACCTCGACGGATGTCAAGGGTTTGTCTTGCCGAAAAGCACGGTGCCGACGGTGAAATTTGCTGACGCGCGGCAGGAACTGGACTGGCCCCAAATGACCGAGGGCGAGGTCGCGCGGCATTACACGGCGCTGTCGGGCCGGGCTTTTGGTGTCGACACGGGCAGCTATCCGCTGGGCTCGTGTACGATGAAGTACAACCCCAAACTCAACGAGCGGCTGTCGGCCCTGCCCGGCTTTGCCCGCCTGCATCCCACGGCCGACGACGGCGACGCGGCAGGCGCGCTGGAGGCCCTGTGGCTGTTGCAAGAGCGGCTGGGCGACATCTCGGGCATGGATGCCGTCAGCCTGCAACCCTGTGCCGGCGCCCACGGCGAGTGGACGGCGCTGATGATGGTCGCGGCCTATCACGCCGAGCGAAACAACGCCGCGCGCAAGGTGGTGCTGGTGCCCGAGAGCGCCCACGGCACCAACCCGGCCTCGGCGGCGATGGCGGGCTTTGATGTCCGCCCCGTCAAGTGCAGTGAGCAGGGCCATGTTGATCTGGAAGATCTGCGCGCCAAAGTCGGGGATGATGTCGCCGCGCTGATGCTGACCAACCCCTCGACGCTGGGTTTGTTCGAGCCCAACATCACTCAAATCGCCGACATCGTGCACGACTGCGGTGGTGTGATGTATTACGACGGAGCCAACCTCAACGCCATCATGGGCGTCTGCCGTCCCGGCGATATGGGCTTTGACCTGGTGCACTTTAACCTGCACAAAACCTTTGGCACCCCCCACGGCGGCGGCGGCCCCGGCAGCGGCCCTGTGGGCTGTAAAAAAGCTTTTGCCCACCTGCTGCCCACGCCCCATATCGTCAAAGGTGCGCAAGGGTTTGTGCGGGTCGAGGCGCAGGGTTCTATCGGCAAGGTGTCGGCCTTCCACGGCAACATCACGGTTTGCCTCAAGGCCTTGTGTTACATCCTGATGCTGGGTCAACACGGCCTGCGCGAGGCCGCCGTGCAAGCGGTGCTCAACGCCAACTATCTGCAACACCAAATGCGTCAGCGCTTGGGGCTGGATAAGGCCGGCTGGTGTATGCACGAGTTCGTGCTGTCGGCCAAGGGCCTCAAGGACGAGACGGGCGTCATCGCGCTGGATTTGGCCAAGGGCATGCTGGACGCCGGCATGCACCCGCCGACGATGTACTTCCCCCTGATCGTACCCGAAGCCCTGATGTTCGAGCCGACTGAGACCGAGTCGGTGGAGAGCCTGGATAACATGGTGGACATCCTGGTGGCCCTGTGGCAAAAGGCCCACGACGATCCCCAAGCCCTGCACGCCGCCCCCGTGACCACGCCGATTGGTCGCGTAGACGAGATCGGCGCGGCGAGGAATCCTGTGGTGATTGAGGGATAGGGCTTATTGTTAGGTAAGAGGTTGGGACTGTTGTGGGAAAAGAAAAAGCTGAGCCGAGCGGGTATGTTTATACAAAGAAGAAGTCTGAATGGATAACTCAAATTGAGTGTGCTGAATTTTATGATGCTGATTTTTTTCGCATTATAATGTTTTTTCTAGTATGCTCTTTGGCTGATCAGACAAGCGCTTTTTATAAACCTTTGAGCACGTATGGATGGGTAGATCCAGTGCGGAAGAAGGGCGGACTTAGAGAGCAATTGCTGGGTGAATTGGAGAAGTTAGAAAAAATCATTTCGAAACCGGATGCGAATGATATGAAGCGGGCGCTTGAAGATATAGGGATGGCGAAAGGTTTTCCTAACGGAGATCATACTGAGCGTGTATGCATGGTTCAGACTGTGAAACAAGAGAATCAGATACTTGCCCTATTTATCCACATTCGGAATGTGCTAGCCCATGGAAGAATAAAGATAAGCGGTGCAGGAGACGAGAGTGTTTTTTTCATGGAAGACTGCCAATATATTCCAGATAAAAAAAGATATGTGGTATCTGCTCGGATGATCTTAAAAAAGTCAACGCTAATTAAGTGGATTGATATTATTGAAAGCGGAATGACAATGAAAGCCTAGACATGCTCGCCTCCTCTGGGTTATAATAGGTAAGTTACAGGAGGTGCCTTATGAAGGTGACGCGCGCTACGGCGTTCAAGCAAAAGCCGACCGACGAGTCGGCATTGGGTTTTGGCAAACTTTTTACCGATCACATGCTGGTTATGGACTATCAGGACGGTGCTTGGGGCGCGCCTGAGATTGTTCCTTATGAGAATTTTTCGCTGTCCCCGGCGTGCTCGACGTTGCACTACGGGCAGTCGATTTTTGAAGGGCTCAAGGCTTATCGCCAGCCCGACGGCGGCATTGCACTGTTCCGCCCGAGCAATAACTTCGCCCGCATGAACCTCTCGGCCAAGCGCATTTGTATGCCCGCGCTGGACGGCGACGTGTGCCTGGAGGGGCTGAAACAACTGATCGACCTCGAGCGTGACTGGGTGCCCAAGACGCCCGGTACCTCGCTGTACATCCGCCCCACCATGATTGCCAACGACGACATGTTGGGCGTGCACGCGGCGCATTGCTATCGCTTCTTTATCATCCTCTCGCCGGTGGGCGCGTATTATGCCGAGGGCCTCAAACCCATCAAGATCTTTGTCGAGAACGAGTACGTTCGCGCTGTCAAGGGCGGCATTGGCTTTGCCAAGACGGCGGGCAACTATGCCGCCTCGATCTTGGCCGGGCACGCGGCGGGGCAAAAGGGTTACTCGCAGGTGCTGTGGCTGGACGGCAAAGAGCGCAAGTACGTCGAGGAAGTCGGCGCCATGAACATCTTCTTTGTCATCGGCGACACGCTGGTCACGCCCGAGCTGTCGGGTTCGATCCTGCCGGGCATCACGCGCGACAGCGTGCTGACGCTGGCGGCCGAAAAGGGATTAAAAGTGCAAGAACGCGCCATCGCCATCCAAGAGGTGTTCGATGCGGCCGAGGCGGGGACGTTAAAGGAATGCTTCGGTTCGGGCACGGCGGCGGTCATCTCGCCCGTCAGCCACTTGGACTGGGACGGCAAGGTCATCACGGTGGCCGACGGCAACATGGGCTCGGTCGCCTCGCACTTGTATGACACACTCACGGGCATCCAGAATGGCTTGGTGCCCGATACCCACGGCTGGATGGTGAGGATTTAAGACCGTGATGCGACGGAGGGCTTGCGCCTGCGTGCTGGCATTGCTGTTTGCTGTGCTGTGCGGTTTTGTGCCCAAGGCACAGCCCGCCCAAGCCGCGCAGGGCAGCGTGCTGGAGCTTGGTGTCAGCGCGGCTTATACCTCGGTGGCCTTTGAGCAGTATATTGACATCACCCTCACGGTGGTTAACAAATCCGACTCGCTGCCGGTGACCAACATCACCGCCAGTTATTTGGGTGATCCGCTGTATAACTTGCCGCGCCTGGAGGCCGGGAGCACTGACTCCATGACCACCAAGGTTTATTTCACCCTCTCGCAACTGGACATCGCTCAGCCTATTGTCTTCTTTTGGTATCAGGGCGATCAGCAGTATTCGGGCACGGCGACCTTCTTTTTGCACACCTACATGCCCGAGGGCGACCGGGTGGTCATCAATCGTTATATCTCAGCTGAGCAGGTGCTGTACGGCACGGTGCTCTCGATCAGCTACAGCATCGAAAACCCCAACCCCTGGCCCCTGCGCAGCCTGATGGTCACGGACCAGTCGCTGGGTGTGGTGGGGCAGTTAGAGTCGCTTGCGGCGGGGGAACGCTGGGATTTTCAGCAGAATATCACGGCCTTTGAACCGGTCTTGACCCTGCCAAGCGTCGTGGCGATCTCCAAAAATGGTTTGGTCACGGCACAAGCCGCCGCGACGAGCGTCGGCGTTATCCAGCCAAAGCTTTCTAACACGTTGTCTATCCGTCCCCTGACACAGGGAGAGTCGGATCAGCAGGGCAACGCCCGGCTGGTGGGCAGCGTGCAGAATGTCGGCGATTGCGATCTGACGCAATTGTCATTGCACTCGCCCGAGTATGGCTTGATCGGCGAGTTCGAGGGCTTTAACCGCGGCCAACAGCGCAGTGTCGACTTTGTGTTTGACATCGGCGACAAGCAGGGCATTACCATCATGGCCAGCGGCCTGACCCCCGACGGCCAGCCGATTGAGTTTGCCGTGTGGGAGAGCCTGTTTGCCGATGCCCTGTCCGAAGACGCCCAGGCGCTGGAAATGGAAGTGCGGTGCGAGCGGACGACCCTGCGCGGCGCGGGCGAGGTGACCTTTACGGTTATCCTGAAAAACAAAGGCCTGCTGCCCATCGAGGAGCTGGAGCTGGTGCTGGACGAGGACTCGGGCCAGCGGCGGTCGCTGACCCCCATGAAGGCAGGGGAGACACGTGAGTATGGCTACACCCTGCCGGTGCTGCAGACGCGGGAGTTCTTTATCCAGGCCATCTATCAGGGGCGCGGCAATACGCCCGTGCGCATAGCCGCCCCGGCGGTGCGCATCACGGTGCTCAATATCGTCGGCGACTCCTTTGAGACCGAGGAACTCTTCCCCCAATGGCTGATCATGGGCTGGATGACCAAGCTGCGCGAGGTCATTCGCCAGATGGGCGTGGCCATCATTGGCCTGTTGGCCCTGATGCTCTTGACGGTGGCCATGCACGCCTTTGGGTATTTTGAGCGCGATCCCATTGCCCGAGCCCGGCGGGTGCAGGCACGGGCGCAAAAGCGCAAGCAGAGGGAAGCGGCAAAATGATGTTTAACGGCTTTTGCGCGGAGAGTTTCCTGTTCCTGGACGCCCTGGCACTGAATAACACGCAGGACTTTTTTGCCGCCAACCGCGGTGCTTATCTGGCCCACGTTCGCGAACCCATGCTGGCATTGGGCGAGGAGTTTGCGCCCATCATGCGGGCCATCGACGCCAACCTCGACACCCGTCCCCAAAAGGCCATTGCCCGCATCAACCGCGATACGCGGTTTTCCAAGGACAAATCGCCTTATCGCGATCACTTGTGGATGACCTGGAAACCCGCCGGCCAACGGGCCATGGAGGCCCCTGCGTTTTTTGTTTCGATCGAACGCGACGGCGTGGCGTTTGGCATGGGCATGTACGCCCCCAAACCCGCGCTCTTCCGCCCCATTCGCCAGCAAATGGTCCTGCGCCCCTCGGCCTTTGCCGAGGTGATTGCGCCAATCTTGGCTTCACAGTGGTTGGAATTGCAAGGTGAAAGCTATGCCAGGCCCACGGCGGAGGCGGCAGGCGCGCCGCCCGAGCTGCTGCCCTGGATCAACATGAAGAGTTTTTACGTCATGGGGCAAATCCCCGTCGACGCGCGGGTGTTTGGCCGTGACATGGTGGATATTTTGCGGCAGGCATATCAAGATTGCACGCCGCTGTATCGCTACTTTTTGGCGTGTTTGCCACAGGGAGACATTGTATGACCGTGAAAGATTTGATCGGCTTGATCTCGGGGTCGGACGTTCGCGGCACTGCCGTCGAGACGCCCGGCAGCCCCTTGACCTTGCCGCCGCAAACCGCGCGTTTGTGGGCGATGGGCTATGGGCGATGGCTGGGGGGCGGTGGGACGTGCGGCGTCCAAGCCAAACCCGTGGTGGGCGTGGGGCGCGACATGCGCCTGAGTAGCCCCGCCATCCACGCCGCGGCGATCGAAGGATTGCAGGCGGTGGGTTGCCGGGTTGCCGACCTGGGCATGTGTACGACGCCAGCTTGCTTTTTGGCCTGTGTGCACCCGGCGACGCGGCTGGACGGTGCCATTATGGTCACGGCCTCGCACCATCCCTCCGATAAAAACGGCATGAAGTTCTTTACCCCCAAGGGCGGCCTGGACAAGGTCGATCTGCTGGTGGCGGCGGAGCTGGCGTTTGCTGGTGGAACCTGCGACGGGGTGCAGGGCCTGGAATCGGTTGCCTTTTTGCCCCTGTACGTCGATTGGATGGTTGATTTGGTGCGCGAGGGCATCGGCGGCGGTGATAAGCCGTTGGCGGGGGAGAGGATTGTCGTCGATGCCGGCAACGGCATGGGCGGCTTCTTTGTCGAGGTGTTGCAACGGCTGGGGGCCGACACGACGGGCAGTATTTGCCTGGAGCCCGACGGGGCTTTCCCCGATGGCGTGCACAACCCCGAGCAGCCCCAAGGCATCGCGCCGCTGTGCCGCGCGGTGCGTCAGAGCGGGGCGAGCTTTGGTATTTTGTTCGATCCCGACTGCGACCGCAGTGCCGCCGTGGACGGCGCGGGCGAACCCATCGTGCGCAATCGCCTGATCGCGCTGGCCGCGACGCTGGTGGGGCGGCGCCCCGGGTGCACCATCGTTACGGACTCGCTGGCGGGCGCAGGCGTCACGGAGTTCCTGGCCGCGCGGGGGATGCGCCATGTGCGCTCCAAACGGGGCTATCGCAACCTGATCAACGACATGACGGCCATCAACCGTGACGGCGGTGATTGCCCGCTGGCCATCGAGACCTCGGGCCACGCCGCCTTTGCCGCGCACTATTGCATGGATGACGGGGCCTATCTGGCGGCGCGGTTGTTGATTGCCATCGGCCTGCACAAGCGCGGCGCGGGCGAGGCATTGGACGGGCGCACGGCAGATCTGTGGCAGCCCCCGGCCGAGGCCGAGGCCCGCATCGCCATCACGGCGGCAGACTTTGGCGCGGTGCAAAAGACCGTGATCGCCGTGGTGGCAGTTGCCGTTGCCACCCAACCTGGCTGGCGGGTGGACGGAGAAAACCCCGATGGCGTCAAAGTTTTTACGGGCCCCGGCGAGCGCGATTGGCTGATCGTGCGGCCTTCGGTGCACGATCCCGTGCTGCCGGTCAACTTCGAGGCGTCGGATGATGCAACCCTGCGTATGATGGTGAAATGGCTGGATGCTTTGTTGGTGAATCTACCAGACATTAACGCCGAAAAAATACGACAATTATTGTGAGGTATTAAAACAATGAACAGCAACTACGACACAAAATGCATCAGCGCGCTCCGCGTGCTTGCCGTTGACGCCATTCAGGCGGCCAAATCGGGCCACCCCGGCCTGCCGTTAGGGGCTGCGCCCATGGCTTATACCCTGTACAGCCGCCATCTCAAGACCGATCCCGCGCGGCCCGAGTGGTTTGACCGCGATCGCTTTGTGCTGTCGGCGGGGCACGGATCGGCGCTGATGTACGGTCTGTTGCACGTGTTCGGCTTTGGCCTAACCGCTCAAGACATCTCGCAGTTTCGCCAGGCCGACAGCCTGACCCCTGGCCACCCCGAGTTTGGCCACACCACCGGTATCGATGCGACGACGGGTCCGCTGGGCCAGGGTTTCGCCATGGCCGTTGGCATGGCCGCCGCCGAGCGTCACTTGGCCGCGCGTTTTAACAAGCCGGGCTTTGACGTCGTCGATCACAACACCTATTGCCTGGTGGGCGACGGCTGCCTGATGGAGGGCATCTCCTACGAGGCCGCTTCTTGGGCCGGCACGATGGGGCTGGACAAGCTGGTTGTCTTCTATGATAGCAACAACATTTCCATCGAAGGTTCGACCGACATCGCCTTTACCGAGGATGTGCGCGCGCGCTTTGCCGCGCTGGGTTGGAATACCGATCTGGTGACCGATGGCAACGATATCTGCGCCATCTCTGCCGCTATCGCCCGCGCCAAGGAAAACCGCGGCAAGCCCACGCTGATCGAGGTCAAGACTGTCATCGGCTACGGCTCGCCCCGTGCCGGCATGGCTTCGGCCCACGGCGAGCCCCTGGGAGCTGAAAACATTGCCAAACTGCGTGAGACGCTGGACTGGGATCACGCGCCCTTCGAAGTGCCCCAGGATGTACTGGACTACGCCCGCGCCCAGATCGGCAACAACGCCGCCAAGGCCGACGCGTGGGAGGCCCTGATGGCCAAATATGCCGCCGAATACCCCGAGCAGGCCAAGCAACTGAAGGCTTGGATTGCGGGTGAGGTGGACAAGGGTTACCTGACCGATGCCGACTTCTGGGCATGGGAAGGCGCTAAAGCCACCCGCCAGACCTCGGGCGAAGTGCTGGCCAAGCTGATGAAATGGGTGCCCAACTTTTTTGGCGGATCGGCCGACCTCGCGCCCTCGACCAAGGCTGTGCTGCCGGGTGCGGGCGATTTTTCCGCCGCGACGCCCGAGGGGGCCAACCTGCACTTTGGCGTGCGTGAACTGGCGATGGCCGCAATCTGCAACGGCGTTGCCCTGCACGGCGGCCTGCGCCCCTTCTGTGCCACCTTCTTTGTCTTTAGTGATTATGTCAAGCCCGTAGCGCGGCTTTCGGCGCTGATGGGTTTGCCCGTGTTGTATGTGCTGACCCACGATTCCATCGGTGTGGGCGAGGATGGCCCCACCCACCAGCCCGTCGAGCAGTTGGCGGGCCTGCGTTCTATCCCCGGTTTCACGGTCTTCCGCCCCGCTGACGGCCCCGAAACATCGGCGGCCTATGCCTTTGCGATGGAACACAAGGGCCCGGTGGCACTGGCGCTGACCCGCCAGAACCTGCCCACCCTGCCCGGCTCGGGTGTTGACGCCATGCGGGGTTGTTACCTGCTCAAGGCGGGCGGCAAGAACCCCGACTTGGTGCTGGTGGCCTCGGGTTCCGAAGTGCACCTGATTCTGCAGGCTGCCGAAGTGCTGGAGGCCGAGGGCCTGCACGCGCGCGTGCTGTCGATGCCCAGCATGGAGGTCTTTGACCGCCAGCCCCAAGGCTACAAGGACACACTGTTCCCCGCCGATCTGCGCGCCCGCGTGGCGGTCGAGGCTGGGGCGAGTTTTGGCTGGCACAAGTACGTTGGCCTGGATGGTGACGTCATCAGCGTCGATGGATTCGGTGCCTCGCAACCCGCCGACGGGCTGTTTGTCAAGCTGGGCTTTACTGTCGACAACGTTGTCGCGCGCGCCAAGGCTGTCGTCGCCAAACTGCAAAAGTAAGTTACCGCTCGTTGCCGGGATGTGTTTTTGCATCCCGGCTTATCCATAATATAAAGGAAAGAAAAACATGAGGATCAATCAATACCTCGCGGCCTGCGGCGTCGCCTCTCGGCGGGGCAGCGAGGCATTGGTCGTGGCCGGGCGCGTGACGGTCAACGGCGAGATCGCGACGCTGGGCACGCGGGTGGAGCCGGGCGACGAAGTAATCTTTGACGGCGCGGTGATCGCACCCCAGGGTTATGCCTATTACTTGTATCACAAGCCTGTCGGTGTCATTTGTTCGATGTCCGATCCCCAGGGGCGCGATTGTGTGGGCGACGTGCTGCGCCGCATGGAGGTGCCCGAGGCTGTGGTGCCCGTGGGCCGCCTGGACGGTGACTCGCAGGGCCTGTTGCTGTTGACCAACGACGGTGAGATGACAAACGCCATCCTGCACCCCTCGCACGGGGTGGGCAAAACCTATCGCGTGCAAATCCGTGGGTTCCTGACGCCGGAACAGCGGCGGGACTTGGCCCGGGGCGTCGAGCTGGAAGAGGGGATGACCGCTCCTGCGACCGTGCGCCACCTGGGGGCGTGGTCGGGCGGCGACGTGCTGGCCATCACCCTGCGCGAAGGCAAAAACCGCCAAGTGCGCCGAATGGTCGCGGCGGTCGGGGGCGAAGTCTATCACCTGCAACGCGTCGCGATCGGCACGCTGACAGATGAGAACCTGGTACCGGGCGGTATCAGGAAGGTAACGGCGGTGGAACTGGCGGAGTTGCGTCGGGGGATTGGGATGGACGGGTGAAGTTTGCGAGTTAAACGATGAGAGCAATGAAGTAAAGTTGAATTTGTTAAAGGATTAAGGGGGGAGGGCGAGGATGATAAGTTGCTATTTGCAAAAATAAGATGCGAAAGAGATGCTTAAAAGGACGAAATATGTTGAAAAAATGCGCGGAATCATCAAGAAAAATTTTCCTGTATAATTATGCAAAAGAAAATTAGCACGGATGTATATTAAATATATTCGCGGGTTAATATTGTTTATATTGTAAATACAATGAAGTATAACTGCTAATGAAAATAATATATCATTAAAATAAACAGAAGTTAAAATTATAAATGAATAATATATAAACAACAGCAATATAAAATAAAATATAAAGCATAACATTTCATTTTTTTAAAGATATAATTACAAAACTACGAGCACTATGGGGTGTTTTAAATTGCAAAGATGACTCGCGGAATTATAAGGTGGAGGGTAATATGGCGAAGGTGATTTTGGTTTGCGGGCCGATAGCCAGCGGGAAAACGGAGTATGCAAAAAGGCTTATAGCGGGATGCCGAGGGATTTTGCTTTCGGTGGATGAAATCATGTTGGCCCTGTTTGGTTCGGATGCCGGAGATGGCCATGATGCGTTGGTGGAAAGGGGGCAAGCCTATCTTTTGGCCAAGGCGGTAGAGCTGGTTGGTCGTGGTGTAGATGTGGTATTGGACTGGGGCTTTTGGACGGCGGAGGAGCGGCGAGAGGTGACGGCGTTTTGGGGAAGTCGAAATATTTGTGTGCAATGGCATTGCATGGAGGTTTCGCGGGATGTATTGGAACGAAATCTCGCGCGCCGCAATCGAGAGATTGAAGCTGGCAACGTGAAATTTTATTACTTTGATGATGCGCTTGCCGCGCGGTTTTGAGGAGATATTTGAAGAGCCAAGGCGGGAAGAAATAGATGTTTGGGTTAAGGCAGATTAATTGACGTGGCATTTGCGCGGACTGTTGATACATGGAGGGATGAGGCTGAATGAATACTACTTATGATGAGCAAACCAAAGACCTGCCGGTTGAGCCCCTGCGGCGGTTATTTTACTCCGTGGGGTGGATGCCTGATCTTGATGAAGAGACACCCGAGCGGCTGGCGGGGTTTATGCAACCGTGGCTTTGTTCGACGCTGGTGATCTCGGCTTGGGATGAGGGAGAACTGGTTGGTGCGGTTCGGGTGTTGAGTGATACGATCTTTCGGTCGGTGATCTTTGATTTGCTGGTTGCGCCGGAGTATCAAGGGCGAGGGATTGGCCGAGAACTGGTCGCACGGTGCAAGGCGCACTATCCCGGTTCGCAATGGCTGGTGGGGTGCGAGCGGGAGAATGTGGGGTTTTATGAAAAAGTTGGGTTTGTGGAAGCGGACGGCGAGGGCGTGTTTATGGTGATCCCTTGTAAATTGTTTTGACATGGGGGCGTGGAGAGATTTTGGTAGTTAGAGAATGATTGGTAGAAACGCCGGGTTGTTGGCGATTGACCAGGCTCGAGCGACCGGGAACGGTCGCCCCAACAGGGGAAGTGGAAATGAGTGACTACTGATGTATGGTGGATGTGGCGGAGCGAGGCGCGAGATGGCGCATATGATTCACGCAGAAAAACATACCAAAGAAAGCACACGTTTTTTAAAGGTGGGGACGCGGGGGAGGAAAACTTTTTAAAAAAAGTTTTCCTCCCGGGGTTTTATGAAAAAGTTGGGTTTGTGGAAGCGGACGGCGAGGGCGTGTTTATGGTGATCCCTTGTAAGTTGTTTTGAAAAAAATTTTCTGCTCCCGCAAAAGCCTGTTTTATGATATAATCATAATGGAGCGTGATTCGGGCTTGAGTGGCTGTGGAGGTTGCCGAACCGATCAAAAAACACCAGAGGAGTCCGGCGGATGGATTACAACACC
>JGI994J12354_10002116_pt1 | contig 19668 bp, 21 predicted proteins | sample IntmicLarv3ML3BL_FD_12354 | JGI IMG/M metagenome (IMG submission 12354)
TCAGTTAGAAAAGGTTTCTTAATTAAAACTTAGCACTAATTTAATTCAAAAAAGTTAGTGCTAATGTTTAAAATATTTTAAGACATTTTCCAAAATGATTGACACATATTTTTAAAAATTGGTTAACTCTGTTGGTTTATTTGAACAAATCTTTTTCTTTTCAATATTCATCTCTTATCTTTTCAAATATTAGTAAATGGTTTTTTTCATCTAAAATTATTCTTTCATATATTCTCTTTAACACTATATTATTTGTATACCTAATCAAATTTTGATATCCCAATATTGATCTTTTTTCCAATTCTATATTTATTTCCATTAATTCTTTTAAATTATATTCTTCATAATTTAAAATTTTAGAATTCCATTCTTTCCCTTCTGAATTAATAAGCATTGGTTTTTCTCCAACTCCTAATATTACTTGCCCTAAAATATCTAAATGATACATTTCTTCCATTGCAATATCTAATAGGATTCTACTTATATTTATATCTTTTTTTAAAATCATATGTTCATATATGTATTGTGAAACTACTGTAAATTCTCCTTCATTTCCAGCAAAATTATCATAAATTAATCTTGCATATTTATTATTTTTTGGAAGAATTGGAACAGATATATATGCAATGTTTTTTGATTTTAATAATATTTCTTTTAATTCCTCATAATTAATCATAAAACAACACCTCTAATGTATTTTATGTAGATTTAAAAATATTTGTTACTACTTTACATTGTCTTAGATTATCTTGCTTTAGATAATTTTATTTTATTATAATACCTAATAATTTTGATAAATTTATTGCTTGTTCTTGACTTACAATAGCACCTTTAATATCTTTTACACTAATTACAATTCCTTCAATATTTGATGTAGAAAAATCTATATTATTTAAATTAGTTCCAAAAAGATTACTTTTATATAAGTTACATTCATCAAAATTGCTTTTTGTAAATTTAGATTCAGAAAAACTAGAACTTGTTATATTACACCCTTTATATGATGTATTTTTGATACTTGAACCTCCAAAATTAGAATAACTCAAATTAGTGTCTTCAAAGCTAACATTTAATATTAAACTATTAATAAAACTAGTTCCTACTAATCTACAATTTTTAAAAATACATCTTACAAAACTTGCATCATTTAAATTCAAATTAGAAAAATCACAATTATCAAAAACAATATCTTTAAATTCCGCCTTTTCCATAATTCCATCTAATCTACATTTTTTAAAAACACATTTTTCAAAATATATTGAATTATAATTTAGATTTATTGCCTCTTCTTCTAAAAATTTGGCTTCTTTTATTATTTCTTCAAAATTAAAAGCATCTTTTAATTTATCTAATAAATTTAACTTTTCATATTTTTCAAGAAGTTGTGGTTTTATTATAATATTCATATTTGTCCTCTATCACTTTTTCTTTTTTGGTTTTGGTAATGGTGTAATTGGTTCTAATATTTTAATAATTTCTATACTCAAACTTTTATTATCAATATCTAAAATATAGTGTTCTTTTGCACCTTTATATGGAATTCCTGTATCAGAATCTCTCATTAATTCTTCTACTGCTTCTAGCTTTTTTATATATACTGTATTATTACAAACTAATAATATTGGTTTATTGTTTATATACACCATATATTCTCCAAACATTTTTTTATATCTTATCTCCCAAGTTCCAATTATCTGTTCATATACAAATTCTATAAATTCTTGTGTTGACGCCATAATATTATCCCTACCTTACATTTTTTATAATTTTTATTGTTCTGCTTTTATTTTATTAATATCATCTGTTATTATCCAATCATCTGTATTAGATATTCTCTTATATCTAAATGGTTCTATTTCTTCTAAATTAGATATTCCATACACTGCTAAATATTTATTCCCTGCCCATTTTTGAAATTGACTTTTTGTTAATTTCAAATTTTTTTCATATTTTTCTATAAATAAAAGTGATTCTTCATGTATCATTTTCTCACTTTCTACTACTTTTGATATAATCCCTTTATGAGTTACTGTTAATTTTTTTCTTGTTTCTACAAAATATATAATATCATCTACTTTAGCTCTTCCACCTAAAGGACATTTTCTTCCTGCTCCTCCTCTCATTATCATTGTTTTTTCTTTATTTAGTAGTTTTTTTAATTCTTTTGCTTTATTGTCTAAATGTACTAAATGTTCTGCCCTTCCTTCTTTCCCATTATACCATTCTGATCTTGCCATTATTTCTACCTCCTAATTATAAATTAATTATACTTCTACTAACCTTTTTTCATCTAACTCTTTATATTCTTTTAATAATCCTTCATATTCTATTTTCTTATTTTTTAAGCTTAGAAAATTGACTGGATATACTACATCTGGTATTTCTGACAGGTCAATTTTTCCTTTAGCTAATATATATCTTACAAATTCTGAACAATAAAATTTATTTTTTGTTTTTATATTTTTATGTATTCCTGCTAAAATCAAACCTAATATATTATATTTATATATTTGTTTATATTTAATCATTTTTTCTAATTCTTCTTGTATTAAATTATATTGTTCTTCACTTACATTTAAACTAATTACTACACATTTAGTCATATTAAACCTTTTATATGTTCCGTATATTTTTACCGTTCTATAACAAATACACCTATAAATGGATTGTATGGATCTTTTCGCCCAAAAGAATACATTTTTTCCAAACTTCCTTCCATTGAAAGTGATGCATGATTATATTCTTTTTTTGTTACTAACTTAATGATTTTTGATAAAATTGTCCCTGTTTGTGATATCACTATATATATTTTTTTCATTCTGACTCCTTACCTGTTTATTTTTTATATTCTAAGAATTATTCATTTTTCATTTTTTTACTCTCTTAGTTTATATTACCACAAGAATAGAAAAAAGAATAGGGATTTATCTATTCTTTCTCATTTTTTATTCTATCTAATCTATACAATCTTCAAATTGAGAATTATATAAATCATTATAAAATCCTTGTTTTTCTAATAACTCCTCATGTGTTCCTTGTTCTACTATATCTCCATCATTCATAACTAAAATAGAATCTGCATTTTTTATAGTTGATAATCTATGAGCTATAATAAAACTAGTTCTACCTTTCATTAAATTATCCATTGCTGATTGTATTTGTATTTCTGTTCTAGTATCTATTGAACTTGTTGCCTCATCTAAAATTAATATTTTAGGATCAGCTAGAATAACTCTTGCAATTGTTAATAATTGTTTTTGTCCTGCTGATATATTACTAGATTCTTCATTTATTATAGAATTATATCCTTTTGGAAGAGTTTTTATAAAATGATGCACATGTGCAGCTTTTGCAGCATTTATTACTTGATCATCAGTAGCATCTTCTAAACTATATCTTATATTATCTTTTACAGTTCCTCCAAATAGCCATGTGTCTTGAAGAACCATTCCAAACATTTTACGCAAATTCCCTCTTTCAAAATTCTTTACATTATGACCATCTACTAGAATTTCTCCATTTGTTACATCATAAAATCTCATTAATAACTTAACCATTGTTGTTTTTCCTGCTCCAGTTGGCCCTACAATTGCTATTTTTTGTCCTTTATTAACTTTGCTACTAAAATTATTAATTACTACTTTATCTTCATTATATCCAAATCTCACAGATTTAAATTCTACATTTCCTTCTAATTTTGAAATATCAATGTTACCTCTTAATGTATTTTCTTCTTCTTCCTCATCTAAAAATTCAAATATTCTCTCAGCTGCTGCAACCATTGATTGTAGTGTTGCAGATATTTGAGCGACTTGATTTATTGGCTGTGTAAATTGTTTTGTATATTGTATAAAGCTTTGTATATCTCCTACTGATATTTTGCCACTAATTGTTAGATATCCTCCAATTACTGCAACTCCTACATACCCTATATTAGATATAAAAATCATTATAGGGAACATCAATCCTGATAAAAATTGAGATTTCCAACCTGATTTGTATAACTCTTGATTTGCTTTTTCAAATTCTTCTACTACCTTTGCTTCTCCATTAAATGCTTTTACTATATTTAATCCACTATATACTTCTTCTATTTTTCCATTTGCAGTTGCCAAATAATTTTGCTGACTAACAAAATATTTTTGTGACTTCCCTGCAACCATCTTTATAAACATTCCTGCAATTGGAAGTATTACTAAAGAAATCAATGTCATTTGCCAACTAATTGAAAACATCATTATTAATATTCCTATTATAGTACAAATAGAAGTTATTATTTGTGTCACACTTTGATTTAAGTTTGTACTAAGAGTATCAATATCATTAGTTATCACTGATAATACCTCTCCATTTGTTCTTTTATCAAAATATTTCATTGGTAATTTATTTATTTTTTGTGCTACATCACTTCTAATTTTGTAAGTTAATTTTTGTGCTACATTTGTCATTATGAACCCTTGAATAAAGGAAAATATTGCACTTATTATATATAAACTAAGTAATAATATTGCAATTTTTGCAATTTCATTAAAATTAATTCCTGGTCCACCTGATATCTTTCCAACTATTCCATTATATATTTCAGTTGTTGCATCACCTAATATATTAGGACCAACTATCGTAAATATAGTGCTTCCTACTGCAAAAATAAATACAATAATTAATAATATCTTATATTTTGCTAAATATCTATTAAATAATGCTCCAATAGTTTGTTTTAAATCTTTTGCTTTTTCTGGTGGTTTGTTACCTCCAATATGTCCCATTGGTCCTGGCATATTATTTTCCTCCTTTCTCTCCTAATTCTTTTTCTGACAACTGTGACAGAGCAATTTGTCTGTATGTTTCATTGTTTTTAAATAATTCCTCATGTGTTCCTGTTCCAACTACTTTTCCTTCTTCTAATACTACTATTTTTTCTGCATTCATAATAGTGCTAACTCTTTGAGCTACTATAATTACAGTTTTATCTTTTGTCTTACTAGCTAAAGCTTCTCTTAATTTACTATCTGTTTTAAAATCCAATGCTGAAAAACTATCGTCAAATACAAATATTTCTGGTTCTTTTGCAATAGCTCTTGCAATTGATAATCTTTGCCTTTGACCACCAGATACATTATTTCCACCTTGTGCTATTTCTTCTTTATATTTTTTCTTTTTTGATTCTATGAATTCTGTTGCTTGTGCTATTTTTGCAGCTTCTATCATTTTATCATCTGACATATTACTATTTGAATATTTTATATTTGATTCAATTGTTCCAGAAAATAAGATTCCTTTTTGTGGCACAAATCCTATTACTTCTCTTAAGCTTTTTTGTGATACTTCTTTTACATTTACTCCATCGATTAAAAGCTCTCCTCCTGTTACATCATAAAATCTTGGAAGTAAATTTACAACTGTTGATTTCCCACTACCAGTACTTCCTATTATTGCTGTTGTTTCTCCTGGTTTTGCTGTTATATTAATATCTGATAAAATTTCTGTATCTGCATCTGGATATCTAAAAGATACATTTTTAAACTCAACTAATCCTTTTTTTGTTTTATCTAATTTTTTTGTTTTTTCTTTATCCTTTATATCTACTTGTGTATCTAATACTTCATTAATACGTTTTGCTGAAACACCTGCTCTTGGAAGCATTATTGAAATCATAGATATCATTAAAAATGATATTATAATTTGCATTGTATATTGCATAAATGCAATCATATCTCCAACTTGCATTAATCCTTTATCTATATTATGACCACCAACCCATATGATTAATATAGTAATTGTATTCATAATTAGCATAATTAGTGGCATCATCATAGACATTGCCCTATTTACAAATATATTCACTTTCATTAAGTCCTTATTTGCTCTATTGAACCTAACTTCTTCCGTTTTTTCTTTGTTAAAAGCTCTAATAACTGGTAGTCCTGTTAAAATTTCTCTTGATACTAAATTTAGCTTGTCTGTTAATTCTTGTAATTTTTTAAACCTAGGCATTGCAACAACAAATAACACTCCAACAATACATATTATAGCCATGATTGCAACACCAATTACCCAAGCCATACCACTATTTGTTGTAGTCATTACTCTAATAACTCCACCAATTCCTATAATTGGTGCATAAACAACCACTCTGAATAACATTGTCATTAGTTGCTGAATTTGAGAAATATCATTTGTATTACGAGTAATTAATGAAGCTGTGGAAAATTCTGATAATTCTTTGTTTGAAAAACTTAATACTTTTCTAAATACTTTATCTCTTAGCATAACCCCTAATTTTGCTGCAACTTTTGATGATAATAGCATAACTAATACTGCTGCAATCATGCTTATTGCTGTAATTCCTATCATTTGTAATCCTGATAATAATATATAGTTATTTTGTAGTTTAGTTGTATTTATTCCAGCATTTTCATATATTTGCTTAACATATACTACACTAGCTTGCCCTTTAATTAAATCTGGCATTTCTTCTATTTTTTTTGTAAATTCTATTAACAGCTGATTTCTTTGTTCTTCTGGCATACTAGATATAATATCTATTAATTCTTTTTCAATTATATATTGTTTTTGTTCTTCTTGAACATTTTCTAATAATTGCTCTTTTATTATTCTAGATGTTTCTTCTTCTTTAATCGCTGTTAGTTCCATTAATGGATTTAATAATAATTTTTCTAATTCTTTTTCATTTACATCTTGTTTTAATATGTATATTTCTTTACCTTGTATTTCTTCTTTATATTTATTTCCAAAATATTTCTTTAAGATATCTTTTTCATATCGTGAAAAATTATTATCTTTTAATAATTTATAATTTTCTAATATTTCCTCATCATTTTTACTAAATAATAAAATATAATTAAAATCATTTTTAGAAATAATTTCTGGGATTGACCTTTCAATTCCTCCTGATTGTATCCCTATATTTACTATTTTTGATGTATAATTTGGAAGTTCCAAATCCACATATGCTTGAACACATAGTAATAATATAATACTAATTACTGATACCCAATATTTTTTTAAGTTCTTTAATATTTTTAACATTTCCCACTCTCTTTCTTAATTTAAATCCATTATATATTTTGATATTTTAAAACAACTTAAATGACACTGTCTATAATATGCAACACAGTGTCATTTGTCAATATTTTTATTGTAATTATTTTGTGACCAAATATACTATTTACATTTTTCTAAATACTCCTGCAACTTTTCCTAAAATTTCACAATTTTGAACTATAATTGGATCCATACTAGAGTTTTCTGGTTGTAATCTAATATGGTCTTTTTCTTTATAAAATGTTTTTACTGTTGCTTCTTCTTCTATTAGAGCAACTACTATATCTCCATTATTAGCTGTATTTTGCTTCTTTATTAAAATATAATCACCATCTAATATACCAGCTTCAATCATACTCTCACCTCTAACAGTAAGCATGAAACTTTCTGAATTTCCAACAAAATCAATTGGAATTGGGAATGTATCAGTAATATTTTCTACAGCAAGTATTGGTTCTCCTGCTGTAATTTTACCTATAATCGGTACTTCTACTAGTTCTCTTTGAGTGTAAAAATCTTTACTTGATGTTTTTTTCTCTTCTCCTGAACCACCTTTTAATAATCTAAGAGTTCTTCCTTTTTTATCTTGTTTTTTTATATACCCTTTTTCATCTAATTTTGCTAAATATCCATGTACTGTAGCTGTTGAGCTTAATCCCACTGCCTTACCTATTTCTCTTACTGATGGTGGATAACCTTGTGTCATAATTTGCTTTTCAATAAATCTTAAAATTGATTTTTCTCTTCCATTCAATTCTGGTTTTTTTCTTGGCATTCCTTTCAACTCCATTTCTCATTTTTTCAAATAATATCACACAAACAAAAAAATGTCAAACATATTTTTGATTTTTCGAACTTATTTATACTTATTATTTTTTATAACTATTTGTAAATATTTCATCTAAAAATTTAATAGTTTTATTTAATGATATATTTGCAGCCTTTGGGCCATTTCATAATTCATTGAAACTACATTATATCCATTAGCACAAATAGCACTTGCATATGTTCTTACATCTTTTTTATCTCCACCAACAAATGCTCCACCATGTATCCATATTACTACTGGTACTTTATCTACTATTCCTTTTTTTATAAATACATCTATTTTATTATAATCTTTAGGTTTTCTATCTATTGATATTTCAAACATTTTTTCACTAACATAGCTGTTGGAATTGGTGAATAATTAAATATTATTCCTATTATAGATAATATAATTATCCAAATAGTTACTTCTCCTTATATTTTAACTTATATCTTCTTACTATCTATTGCATCATTTATTTTTCAAATTTTTCACTAAAAGAATATGGTAATAATTCTTTCAAATTGATTTTCTTTATTTCATTATTATCTAAACAGATAATCAATATATCTTTTGAAAAACTGTTTAAATATTGTCTACAAGCTCCACATGGAGTTATAGATATCAATTCTTCTTCTCCCCCTACTACTGCTATTTTTTCAAAATCTTTATATCCTTCTGATAAAGCTTTTATAATAGCACATCTTTCTGCACAAATATTTGTAACTCCAATTCCAGATGGATCTTCTATATTGCAACCTGTAAATACTTTACCTTCTTTTGTGAGTAATGCTGCTCCAACTGAAAAATTAGACATTGATACATGTGCATTTTTTCTTGCTTTTTTTGCTAGGTTTATTAAATCTTCATTATTCATAACTCTTCTCCTAAAAATCTCTTTATTTTTTTATTATATAAATATTCTTATTTATTGTCAATTTAATATTTTAGTTTTTATAGTTTGTTATTTTTTTTATTTAATCTTCCTTCTTATTTATTCTATATACAACAAAGCAGACTGTAATGTTATTTACAGCCTGCTATTTTTATTCTAAACTCTTGGTTCTATAATCAATCTTATACCTGTTCTATCTTCTCCTTCTACTTGGACTTCTGCAAAAGCTGGTATACATACCAAATCCACTCCTGCTGGTGCGACAAATCCTCTTGCTATAGCTACAGCTTTTACTGCTTGATTTAATGCCCCTGCTCCAATTGCTTGCATTTCTGCTTTGTTTGTTTCTTTTACCAATCCAGCTATTGCTCCTGCTACTGAATTAGGATTTGATTTTGATGAGATTTTTAAAACTTCCATTTTTCTTTTGCCTCCTATAATTTTTATTTTGTTGCAACTTTTACAATTGTTATTTTACATTATTTGGAAATGGAAGTAAAGCATTTTTTTAAAAATTTTATAAATGTCATCGCAATAAAACTCTTTTTTCGACAGTTTGTAAAATGTACTCTAAAATAGTGATATTTAGTCATTTGTTTCTTCTATTTTCTTTTATTTTCATAGTTATATAAGTATCTTTTTACTTACATATAGACTCTTTTTATTTTTGTCACTTTATTACTTTTTTCATCTATGTCCATTATTATTCCATTGAATATACATTCCCCATCTGCTATTTTATATCTTTCTGGAAGTGTTGTTTCAAATCTTTTCAAAGATGCTGCTATATCCATCCCAATTACTGAATGTTTAGGTCCTGTCATTCCAATATCTGTTATATATCCTGTACCATTAGGTAAAATTTTATCATCTGCTGTTTGTACATGTGTATGTGTTCCATATACAGCTGTTACTTTTCCATCTAAATAATATCCCATTGCTATTTTTTCTGCTGTTGCTTCTGCATGAAAATCTACAAAAATCATATCTACTTCATTTTTTATCTTATCTATTATATTTTTAGCTTCTATAAAAGGGTTATCTGATAAAACATTAATATCAACTCTACCAATTAAATTTATAACTGCTATTTTTTTCTCTTTACATGTGTATATATTGTATCCTTTTCCTACAACATTTTTTGGATAATTTGCAGGTCTTATTAATTTTGGATGATCTATAAATTTAAAAATATCTCTTTTTCCCCATGTATGATTTCCCATGGTTATAACATCTACTTTTGTATCTAATATATCTTCAAAATTCTTTTGTGTAATTCCCATTCCATCTCCTGCATTTTCTCCATTTACAATTACAAAATCTATTTTTTCTTGTTCTCTTAATCCGAATTAATCTTTTTTTTAATTCTTTTACTCCAACTCCTCCAATTAAATCTCCTACTGCTAAAACTTTCATTTTATTCCTTCTTTCTATTTTCTATCTTTTTATATATTACTATAAATATTTTAAATGTGCAAGTTACAATTTTAGTTTATATATGCTTATTTCTAATTCAATTATACATTACTCAAATATACTTAGGAAACATTTTCATACATGTCAAAACACTTGCTAATAAAGAATTTTTGTGATATAATGTTATGTAAATTGATTTAAAGGGGAATATTATGGAAAATTTAAATTCATTATTTGGAAATAAAACAAATTATAAAAAAGTCTTTGTATGTTCATCATATAGTACAACTCATAATCTTTATGGAGATAAACAAGTTATTTCAAAATTAGAAAATGATATAAGATGCAAGTTACTTGGAAATGTAAATTCTTTTTTATCTGCTCCAAAGAGTAGTGAAGAAATATTTTTTCCTTGTAATAATTCATTGAGGTATATAGGAAGTTTTTTTCATGAAACTCTTTGTGATTCTAAAAATGAATGTGAAGATATTTTAGATGCTAAGATATCCAGATTAGAAGAATCAGATTTAGTAATTGTTATTTTAGATTCACCTTCAGATGTATCTACTTTTTCAGAACTTCTATATGCTACTTTTCTAAATAAAGAAATTATTATATTTGCAAATCCAAACTACTTTAGACTAGATAAAAACTATAAAGGATGGTATACCTTTGTATTATGTCATGAATTAAATGAAAATATTACTTTTATAAATGATACTAAAATTGATACAATTACAAGATATTTAAAAAATTATAAATCAACTAAGCATTATCCTGAAACACCATTTGCAAGTAAAAAAGATAAAAAAATTATTAAAAGTGAAGAAATAAAATTGTTTTTTTCTGCAACTTTTGGACTTAATCATAAAAAAGTGACTAAAGAAAATATAATTACTTTACTTGAAAAAAATATAAGAACAAATTTCTTAGATATAAAGGATTTTGCTTTCGAATCTCAAGATTTATACATTGAAAAAAATTTAAAATATATAGGTGGATTTTATTATCATATGCTTGATTTGAATAAATTTGGTACTGGTTTAAAAGATTATGAAATCTTAGCTAAATCTATGACAAATCATATAGATAAAGCAGATGTTGTTACAATTATATTAGACCAATATACAGGTATTGGTGTTGTACAAGAATTATTATATGCATCTTACAAGAAAAAGAAAGTTTTTGTATTATATTATCCAGAAATTACTAATTTAGAAGACAAAACTTCTGAATACTGGTTTCCAATTTTATTAGCTCAAAGAATAAATCCAGAACATTTTACTATGCAGGCTTTGGCAAATGAAAAAGATATTATAAAATATATTAATTATGAATTTTTAAATGATTTAAAATAAGAAAAATTCAGTTTGTCAATACTAATCGGGTAGAGAATAAATAATTATTTTATCTATTCCCTCCCACACCACCACATCGTGCCGTTCGGCAATGGGCGGTTCAATTTATATTTCAATATGAACTTTTTGATATTGGTCTAGTAGAAATACTAGACCTCTTTTTAATTTAAAAGTAAATCTTGAGCTATTTTTAGCTCAAGATTATATATGGTTAAATATTCTCCACTAAGATAAAACTTTGTAAAATGTTTAAATCTAAAACTCTATACTTGATATGCTAAAGAACCTATTAAAGAAATCTGTTAACTTATTTATTACTGTATTCTTTTTCTTTCTTCTATCATTATCTGGTAAAAACCTTGAAATTGGTGGTAATATTTTTACAATTCCTGTTCCTGATACTTGCATTTGTCCATCAATAAATGCTCGTTCAACAAATTTATATGTTTCTTCTTTATTTAATCCTTCTTCTTCAATTATCTTATTTAATTCTTCTTTTTTCTTCTTGTCCATATATACAACGAAGTCTTTATATATATTTGAATTTATTGTTAAAGAATTAATAAAACTTTCTATCAAATCTTTCTTGTTTCTTAACTCTATACTTGATGATATAGTTTTGTCTATATTTACTAATATTTCTTTATCTTTCATATTACTTTCATGAAATTTTCTAATAAGTTCTAAAATATAGTCAATGTTTACTTCTATTTGTTTTATTAATTCCATTTCAAACACAATATCATCATTTATACTCTCTTTATTTACTCTATTTGTATTTCTAAATTCATCATATAAACCTATATACATTGAATGGTAATCTTGTAACTCTCTTGGTGTAAGTAATACATCCTCTGCAAACTTATCAAATGTTGTTAATATATTTCTTACCTTTAATATAGCACTATATAATGTTATAAAATCTTTTTTATTTTGTTCTCCAATAATCGTTGCTCCTAAAGGGAATATATTCTTTAATTTTTCTACTAAACTTTTATAACCTTCAAAACTCTTTTTTCCATCATCATAACCATTGTAATATTCATCATAAGATTTTAATAATACAATTCCTTTAGCCTCCTTATCTCCAAATAGAGTCAATGCCTCGTTTAATTCACCTTCTAAATTTCTAAAACATACTATATTTCCAAAAGTTTTTATACTGTTCAATATCCTATTTGTTCTTGAAAATGCTTGTAACAGTCCATGATATTTCAAATTTTTATCTACCCACAAAGTATTTAATGTTGTAGCATCGAATCCTGTTAAAAACATATTTGCTACAATTAATATATCAATTTCTCTATTTTTCATTCTTAATGATACATCTTTATAATAATTTTGAAACTTGTCACTTGATGTGTCATAACTAGTTTCAAACATAGAATTATAGTTCTTTATGGCATTTTCTAGAAATTCTCTTGAACTTTTATCTAAATTATCTGCATTTTCATTGTCTTCTTCGTTTAATCCTTCAAATGACTCATCTTCTATTTCATCATTTACTCCAAAACTATATATTAAAGCAATTTTTAAATTATGTTCTGTTCTTGATAAAAATGCTGAATAATACATTTTAGCCATTTCAATAGAACTACATGCAAATATAGAATTAAATCCTAATACTTTTCTTTTAACTCTTTCTTCAAGTATTTTATTACTTTTTACAACCTCTTTTACATTACTTAAAGCACTATATGTATAACTCTCATTGTTTTTAGTTTTTTGTGCAAAATGCTCTATTATATAATTTGTAATATTGTCAATTCTTTTACTGTCCATAAAAGCTTTTTCTTTATCTATTTGTGCTACTTTTTTATCTTTTACATTTTCTTTTTCTTTAATAGTTTTTATAAATTCTACTTTGAAGGGTAATACATTTCTATCATTAATAGCATCTACAATTGTGTATGTATGTATCTTCGTTCCAAATAATTGCTCTGTTGTTTTCAAATTTACTGAAGTATTTGTGTTCTTTGCAAAAATAGGTGTTCCTGTAAATCCAAATATATAATACTTTTTGAATCTCTTTATTATAGCCTTATGCATATTACCAAATTGACTTCTATGACACTCATCAAATATAATGACTACATCTTTTTTATATACTTCTGTTTCACTATTTTTTTTAATAAAATTATCTAATTTCTGTATTGTTGTTATTATAATTTTACAATTAGGATCTTTTAATTGTTCTTGCAATATCTTTGTGCTTGTATTTGAGTTAGCTGCACCTTTTTGAAACTTGTCATATTCTTTCATTGTTTGGTAGTCTAAGTCTTTTCTATCAACAACAAATAGTACTTTTTCTATATATTTTAAACTTTGTGCAATCATAGCAGTTTTGAAGCTTGTTAATGTTTTTCCTGAACCTGTTGTATGCCATATATATCCTCCAGCGTCATTACTTCCATGCCATTTATAATTATGTGCTGTCTCTATCTTATTTAGTATTTTTTCTGTTGCTACTATCTGATATGGTCGCATTACAAGTAACATATCTTCTGATGTAAAAACACAATATTTTGTTATTATATTTAATATTGTATGTTTTGCAAAAAAAGTTTTACCAAAATCTATTAAATCTATTATTGGAGTATTTCTAGCATCTGACCAATATGATGTAAATTCAAATGTATTTGATATTTTTTTCGCACTATTTCTTAAATGTAAATCTCTTGTTGTATTTGAATAGTATTTTGTATATGTTCCGTTACTAATTACAAATATTTGTATATATTCAAATAAACCTGAACTTGCCCAAAAACTATCTCTGTTATATCTTTTGATTTGATTAAATGCTTCTTTGATATTGACTCCACGTCTTTTTAATTCTATATGTATTAAAGGTAAACCATTAACTAAAACTGTTACATCATACCTGTTTAATCTATCACCTTTATTTTCATACTGGTTTATGACTTGCAAACAATTATTATGAATATTAGTTTTATCTATCAAATAAATATTTTTTGTTTCTTTATTATCTCTTGTTAAAACTTGTATATAATCTTCTTGTATTTTTCTTGTTTTATCTACAATCCCATCATTGCTACTTGAAATATTATTTTTAAAGAAACTCTCCCATTAATTATCTGAAAAAGTATAATTATTTAATTTTTCTAATTTAGCACGTAAATTAGAAACCAATGCTTTTTCTGAATCCATTTTAATATATTCATAGCTTTGCTCTCGAAGTAATTTTATAAATTCATTTTCCAGTTGTGCTTCTGTTTGATAACTTTCTTCCATTACCCTATCAAATTTATATACAGAAACGACTGTTGACCTATCATTTTCTGACACAATACTATATTTACAATTTTCTTCACTCATATAGACTCCTTTTTATGCTTTTTTTCTATTACCTTAAATGTTAATAACTTATTTTTATAGTATTCATACTGTTGTTTTCTTGATATAATTTCTGCTTTAAGCTCTGATGTAATCTCTTCTGTAATCTTTTCAAATTTTTCTAAAATTCGCACAACTTTTTCTTGTACTTCAATCGGTGGAATTGGTATTTTTATTCTTGAATATGTTGAAATCCATTGTCTTGTATGTTCTTCTGGTTTATATTTTATACATTTTATCGCATAATAAATATATCTAAAATTGCATTTTGCTTCCTTATTCAAATTTAAAATTTTCATAGCTGATGATTTTACTTTAAAGTTAAAATCTACCCAATGGTTTGATGTTGTGAAATCATCAAAAATGATAACTGATTTATTTTTGCTAGCTTGATATATTCCTTCTGTTTCATCTGTATATCCTAATATGAATTTTTGACCAGCTGTTAGTACAGGTGTTTTAAAATCATTGCTATATGCAGTAGATTCAACAATAAATTTCGTCGGTTGAATATAGTCTACTACCTCTCCTAATTCACGATATTCTACTCCATTAGGACAATGTTTTTTTATCAATTCATCAATTTCACTCATACCACTTCTCCTTCTATTTCTTTTATTATCATATCTAGTTCTGCTCTAAAAATTGACTGTCTTTTTACTATTTTTCCTATTTCTTTATTTAACACTGTTATGTCTATAGTTTCTTGTTTATTTTCTTTTTCTACATATGTATTTACAGATAAATTATAATTGTTTTCTTTTATTTCTTCATAATCTACTACTTTTGAAAAATGTGCCTCATTTTTCCTTGCTACAAAAGCATTTAATATTTCCTTTCTATTAGACTCACTCAACTTATTTTTCTTACCATTTCTTTTAAATAGCTCAGAAGCATCTATAAACAAAATATTGTTATCTATCTTACTTTTCTTTAAAACAATTATGCATGTTGCTATTCCTGTACCAAAAAACAAATCTGATGGTAATTGTATTATAGTATCAACAAAGTTGTTATCTACTAAATATTTTCTTATTTTCTGCTCTGCTCCACTTCTATACAATACTCCAGGAAATTCTACTATTGCTGCTGTTCCTTTTGTAGAAAGCCATGAAATTATATGCATAGTAAATGCCAAATCTGCTTTAGATTTTGGTGCTAATACTCCAGCTGGACTAAAGCGTGGATCATTTATTAAAAGCGCATTACTATTTCCTTCCCAATTTATAGAATATGGCGGATTAGAGACTATTGCATCAAATGGTTCATCACAAAAATGTGCTGGTTCAATCAATGTATCTCCATGTGCAATATTAAATTCATTATAATTTATATCATGTAAAAACATATTTATTCTACATAAGTTATATGTAGTAATATTTATCTCTTGTCCATAAAAACCTTGACGAACATTTCCTTTTCCTAGTACTTTTGCAAATTTTAATAGAAGTGAACCACTACCACAAGCTGGATCATAAACTTTATTTACTTCTGTTTTTCCCACTACTGTGATTTCAGCTAAAAGTTCACTTACTTCTTGAGGTGTGAAAAACTCCCCTCCACTTTTACCTGCATTTGAAGCATACATTGTCATCAAAAACTCATATGCATCACCAAAAGCATCTATAGTGTTGTCTTGATAATCTCCAAGTTTTAATTCTCCTATAGTATTTAAGAGTTTAGTTAATATTTCATTTCTTTTAATTACAGTATTCCCTAATTTATTACTATTTGCATCTAAATCATCAAACAATCCTTTTATAGCACCTTCAGACGCTGTACCTATTGCAGATTCTTCTATGTTTCTAAATACTTTTGCTAATGTTTCATTTAAATTCTGATTATTTTTTGCTCCCTTTCTTACATTAACAAATAATTCACTTGGTAATATATAAAAACCTTTTTCATCTACAGTATCTTTTCTCCCAAATTCAGCTATTTTATCATCTAATAATTCATAATTAAACCCTTTATTACCAGCTACTATTTCTCCTCTATTTATGTTATTAGTTAAATTTTCAGATATAAATCGATAAAAAAGCATACCCAATACATATTGTTTAAAATCCCAGCCATCAACTGAACCTCTTAAATCATTTGCTATCTTCCATATTGTACTGTGCAATTCTTCTCTTTCTTGTTCTTTACTCATATAATTTTTTCAACTCCTCATCTATCTTTATCCTATTTATTTCTTATTATTTTATATCATACAATTGACTTTTTTTCCACAAATTTCTACAATTTTCTATCTTTAGTTCTATGGCAATATTAAATTACCATAGAAGAAAATAATTTCTTCTGCATATTTCAATAAAACCCATAATTTTTGACATAAAAATTCCCCCAATTATTAGACTATTTATCTAATAATTTGGGAGAATGTTTATTTTTTGATTACTTTTTATTTAGCATAATCTACAACTCTTGTTTCTCTGATTATATTTACTTTTATTTGACCTGGATAATCCATTTCACTTTCTACTTTTTTAGCTACATCTCTTGCTAGTATTGTCATTTGCTCATCTGTTATTTTTTCTGGTTTTACAACAATTCTAACTTCACGTCCTGCTTGTATAGCAAATGATTTTTCAACACCATCAAATGAGTCTGCAATTTCTTCAAGATTTTGTAATCTTTTAATATATGCTTCTAGTGTTTCTCTTCTTGCTCCTGGTCTTGATGCAGAAATAGCATCTGCAGCTTGTATTAAAACAGCTTCTAATGTTTGTGGTTCTACATCTCCATGATGTGCTTCTACACCATTGATAACTCTTGCATTTTCCTTATATTTCTTAAGTACTTCTACACCAATTTCAACATGAGTTCCTTCCATATCATGATCTAATGCTTTACCAATATCATGTAATAATCCTGCACGTCTTGCAAGCCTTGCATCTAATCCTAGTTCTTCTGCCATTATTCTAGCTAAATTAGAAACTTCAATAGAATGATTTAAAACATTTTGACCATAACTTGTCCTATATTTTAATTTTCCAATTAATCTAACTAAGTCTGGGTGAAGCCCTATAACTCCAGTTTCAAGAACTGCTCTTTCACCTTCATCTTTAATAGTTGCATCTACCTCTTCTTTTGCTTTTTCTACCATTTCTTCAATTTTTGATGGGTGTATTCTTCCATCATCTATTAATTTTTCTAATGCTATTTTAGCAACTTCTCTTCTTAATGGATCAAAACCTGATAAAACCACTGCTTCTGGTGTATCATCGATAATTAAGTCTATACCTGTTAATGTTTCTAATGCTTTTATGTTTCTTCCTTCTCTACCTATTATTCTTCCTTTCATGTCATCATTAGGAAGTGATACAATAGATACTGTAGTTTCTTGAGAATGATCTGCTGCACATTTTTGTACTGCATAAGCTAATATCTCTTTTGCATTTTTGTTTGCATCTTCTTTTGCTTTTTGATCTTTTTCACGAATCAAAGCTGCTTTTTCCGCTGTTAATTCTTTATCCATCTCAGATAATAAGTGTTCTTTAGCTTCTTCTTTACTCAAAGATGCTATTTTTTGAAGTTCTACCATTTCTTGTTCATGTAGTATTTGAATTTCTTGTTTTTGCTCTTCTATTGATTGTAATTCTCTTTCTACTTCTTTTTCTTTTTTTTCAAAATTATCAGAACGTTTTTCTAGGTTTTCTTCTTTTTGGATAAGTCTTGATTCTTGTCTTTGTACTTCGCCTCTTCTTTCTTTAATCTCTTGATCTAATTCTTTTCGATTATTCATAATCTCTTCTTTTGCCTTGAAAATTTCTTCTTTTTTAATATTTCCTGCTTCTATTTTGGCTAAATCTACCAATCTTTTTGCTTCATTTTCTGCACCTTGAATTTTAGACTCTGCAATTTTTTTACGATAAGCAATACCTGCTACCATACCAATTGCTAATGAGATTAAGATAGAGACAATTATGATTAATATATCCATAATCATACACCTCTTTCTTATTTAATTTTCAATGTTCGAATAAAATATATATATTTGTTTTATTATTCATATATTTTTTCCTACCCTTTATATTTTATCTTGATTATTGTAAACTGTCAAGCATTTTGGGTGAAAAAAAGATTGGAAACATTGTTCCGTATTTGAAAAAGTAAAATCAAAAAGAGAAATAAAAAAATGAAAATAACTCTTACAAAACAAGAAGACCCATATATCTAAATATTTCACATTCAAAATACAAACATAATGCTTGGATTTCTACATACAGATAAAACATCATCATCCATGGCAAGTACATTAGATACATTACAAAAAAATTTAGACTTAATATTTTCACACATAAACTCCACACCAAAAATTGCATTAAATGGAAAAACACCATATGAAGCATTTGAATTCCTTTATGGAAAAGATATCTTAACAAAATTACACATACAAAAGATTGAAAAAGATATGATAACCCTACAACCATATCTTTATCTTTTAAATAACTAAATATTAAAAATTTTTAAAAAAACTTAGAAACACCTGCTAATTGAATATGAACCAGACTAGGCAAATGGAAGTTACTCTTATACAAAAAAAATTTTACTTAAATTTGTTTGTTTGCCATGCACAATTTCTCGTTTCTGTATGTTAATCTTACATTATTTCAAGCAAAAATGCAATATATATGTCAAAAGAAACCCACAAAAATAGAAGGCCGTATTTGAAAAAGTAAAATCTAAAAAAGAAATAAAAAAATGGAAATAACTCTTACAAAACAAGAATTTGTAAGACTAAACTCTAAATGATATAATGAAGTATA
>JGI994J12354_10002117_pt1 | contig 19662 bp, 17 predicted proteins | sample IntmicLarv3ML3BL_FD_12354 | JGI IMG/M metagenome (IMG submission 12354)
CAGGATTGGCGGACAATGGTGTATGTCGCGGCGTTTGTGGCGGCGATGATACTGATTCGGTTGGTGTAAAGATGGACTATGAGCAGATTTTACTGACAGTTGCATATGACGGCACAAGCTATTGCGGATGGCAGGCGCAGAGCGAGGTTCTGGCGGTGCAGGAGGTTCTGGCGCAGAGGCTTGTGCAGCTTTTTGGCGACGAGCTCACCACGCTGGGTGCGAGCCGGACGGATGGCGGCGTACATGCTTTGGGACAGCGCATGTGCGTGCGGTTGCCGATGGGCGTATGCAAGGTGCCGCTGGACAAGCTGCCCGAGGTGATGAACGCGCGGCTGCCAAAGGACGTGACCGTTGTGTATGCGGAGCAAGTGCCGAAGGAGTTTCACCCTATCTTTCACGCGAAGCGGAAGACATACACATATACGATTCAGGACAGCAAATATGCGAATCCCTTGCTGTGGAATTTCAGCTGCCATTCGCGGGTGAGACTGGACGCGGCGGCCATGAACCGCGCGGCGGCGTTGTTTGTCGGCGAGCATGATTTCGAGGCGTTTCGCGCGATGGGCGGCACGACGAAGACATCTGTGCGCACCATGCATGAAGCGAATGTGCGGCGTGAGGGGGATTTGGTGCTGTTCACCGTGACGGGCAGTGGATTTCTCTACAATATGGTGCGGATTATGACGGGGACGCTGATGTCCGTGGGCGAGGGGAAGCTGGCGGCAGAGGACATCTCTGCGATTCTGGCCTCACGCGACAGGGCGAGGGCGGGGCGAACAGTGCCGCCGCAGGGGCTGACGTTGGTGAAAGTGGAGTATGACGACATAACGGCGTTATAAAAAGAGAGGGATGTAAGCATACGAAAGACATCAATGAATATTTGGTCAGGATTGGCAGCTTCGCATTGATTTCAGAGATTTCGCTCGACATAGCGTTCATGCGCTATCGGACGGAAAGCGGCGATAGTGCCGGTTGAGATGTTTTCGTGGTTTATTGGTTGGCAGGTTCTGTTGGGGAGTGGATTCCTGCTGTATTTGGGGCTGGAGCTGTGGCTGTGCTGTGCTCTTCCGGAAGCAAAGGGCCGAAGGTTAAACGGGCGTTTTATGTTTTTTATCCGGCGCATATTGCCGTGTCGGCGGGGATTTGGTTTGTTTTTGTGAGATGAGTGATAGTAGTTTGTAAGAAACGTGTGCAGAGGAGTGGTGAAGGATATGGCATCTCCCATACCGCAATTTCGAACGTGGGACACTGCGAAGAGTCTGACCAAAAAGTTTCGGATGGACGAGGCAATTGCGCTGTATGCCGAAATAGAAACAGACATGCTGAACATGGCGCAGTGGCGAGACAAACCGGAACGCGACATTTGGTTTGACCAGGCGGCGTTTTTCGGCGATTATTGCGGCGCGTTGGCGGATGCGGGGTTGTATGCCGAGGCATTGGAGAAAGGCAATCTTGCACTGCGGTTTATGAAGCAAGGGAGTTTTACGACGCTCAAATATATCTACTATAATATGGGGCGTTCCTGTTTCAGAAAGACTATACGCAGGCGTGCCAATGGTACGAACGGGCGCTGGAGGGCGCGGGCTATTACTATACCATCGTATCGTATCTGATTAATTATGGAATAGCGTTGTATTTTCTGGGGCAAAAGGACAAGGCGCGGGAGACTTTTCTGTTGGCGATAAAGGAGAGCAAGGATACAAAGTATAATAAAAGCTTTGAGCCGTTTTTCTATATGGAAAAGCTGTGTGCGCAGCGGGGCGAGGAGAAAGAGGGCGGGAAATACAGAAAGATGTACTTGTCTCGCTTGCAGAAATATTCCGAGACTGCGCTTTTCTATGCGGTGAAAAACATGGAAGACGAGGGCGAAGAATCTTTTGTATAATGTATTGACTTGAACGTCGTGTCGTGCTTTATACTCCTTGTTAAGGAAGGAGGAGATAGTATGGAATTAGCCACAATCGGCCAGGTTTCAAGGATGTTTGGCATCTCCACGAGAATGCTTCGGTATTATGAGCAAATTGGTCTTTTGCCAAGCTTGAAAAAGGATGCGTATGCCTATCGCGTATATGATGCCCAGTCTATTTCACGCTTGCAGCAAATTATTATTCTTCGAAAATTGCGTATCTCATTAAAACAAATTAAAATGATTTTTGAGAACGCGGATACAAAGAATATGACAGACATTTTCATGCAAAATGTCAGCGAAATCGAGAATGAAATCACAGCGCTTTCGACTATGCGGGCCATACTGAATAATTTTATTAACGAATTGCAGTCTAAGTCCCAAATATCTTTGGATACTGTGCTGTTCAGCGACGAGGTTATGCTTAATGCCGTCAACTCCTTATCCTTAACGAAAATCAATTTTAAGGAGGAAAAGTCGATGAACGATCTAAGCAAGGCAAGTGAGGCATTATCGAGACTAACGGATGTTAGGGTTTTGCATTTGCCGCCATGCACGGTGGCGGCAAGCCATTGCTTCGGCAAAGCCAATGGTGAGGCTGGCGATGGCCCCGAGTCTAAGGCCGGAAACCGGCTAATGGAGTTTGTCCTGAAAAGCAATTTGTACCAAGTGAAGCCCGATGCCAGAGTTTTTGGCTTTAATCACCCCAATCCATCAAGAGATAGAGATGATTACGGATATGAATTTTGGGTCGCGATTCCCGACGACATGGAGGTTCCTGAGCCTTTCCGGAAAAAGCATTTTCAAGGCGGTCTGTATGCTGCGCACATGATTCAAATGGGTAATTTCCATGAATGGGAATGGCTTGCAAAGTGGGTGCGTGAAAATCAGCAGTATGATGCCGACTATAGTCATAAAGGCGAGGAGATAATGGGCGGTTGCCTGGAAGAACATTTGAATTTTGTGTATAATGCATGTGAGTCGAATGTGAAATGGTCTGACAGTGAGATTCAATTGGATTTACTATTACCGATAAAATTAAAAAAGTAATGTATTCAAATCGCAAGAAGGCCGCTGAATAAGCGGCCTTCTTGTATATGCGGTGTTATATTTGGTCTGGATAGCTTACAAAGTGCCGTCCTGCTTGGTCGGGTGGCCCGGCCACAAGGATTCCACTTTGACAACGCCCTCGTGATACGGAACGTCGTATGCCGTTACTTCCATAGTGCCAACAGAATAAAAGCCGTCGTCGCGCAGAAGCTCTTTGCGCAGGGCGAGCTTGATTGCTCTGCCGGGGAATGCGAACTTCTGGCTGTCGGGCAATGTGTAGCCTTCCGGCAGGACAACGTTCTCGTCCATCTCCTCGAAGAGGCCGATGCGCGCGTTGTATGTGCCGGGCTTCAGGNCTTTGCTCGGGCGGATGGAATATGTCTCGTCTGTCGGGTTGATGGGCAGCCATTTGCGGTTGTCCGCCTCGCGCAGATTGATCAGTTCTTCCTCGCCTGTTGCGGTGTTAACGAGTTTCAAGTAGAGCTTATAGGGCGTGTATGCCGGGGCAACNCCTCTGTTTTCCCATGTGATGCCCATCGCNAGGCGCTGGCCTGCGCGAATCGTCTTCGGCAAATAAACCGCCTGCGGGAAGAGCCAGTAGCCGACCAAATTGCCGTAGACATCCGCGTAATGGCGGTTCTCGTTCAGCCATTTCCGCGCATAACCGTGGAAGCCTGCGAAGGTCGGGTGAATTTCATGTGCACAGGCAATCATTGCATAGCCGTTGTTCCAGTTCGGCGATTCCGGCGTGTAGCTGTAATGGCAGAACTCAAGATCGATGGGCTTTGTGCGCCAGTACGGCTCGAAGAGCCAGGGCGTATGTACGCTGGAAAGGCCATAACGGTCAGAGTAGAAGCCGACACAGCCGCTGTCGATACGGTTGCCGAGGCCTTCGTTGACCATATAATCTTGTAATTCTTCCTCTGCGCCATCGTATGTACGGCGGAGGCAAACCATGTCATAATTGCCCAGAACAGTCGTTTTCTTGAATGCGCGGGTCACGATATCGATGTGTTCTTTCATGACCTCAACAGGCCAAGCGCGGTCGCTGGAGCCTTCTGTGTGGCATTCGCCCCATTCGCCGAAGGAACCGACATCAACAAACTCGAGGAACGGTGCGCCATCATAGCGTGCGCCAAGCGCCTGCATGAAGTTGCTCAGCTTTTCTAAGAAGATAGGATCTCCGTAGTCCGGCTCAAAGCACTCGCTGCCGTACATGCCGACCATCTCGCCCTTTGCGCCCGCGTCAAAGACCCACTTCGGCGTAGCGTATGTCTGATTGCCTGTCTCTTTGCAGGAGACGCGGAAGGAGACTCGTCTGTCCTTTGCCCACCAGCGCTTGATGACTTCGTCAAGAATATCCCAGCGGTAGTTGCCTTCCTCCGGCTCGAGATAGCACCAGCCAAGGCGCAGGTAAACGTGGTTAAAGCAGGGGAAGTCGAGCAGATAGTCCTCAGGGTTTTCCGTGTCATGATATTTCTCCATGCCGTTGTCGTAATAATGCAGGTACCAGCCCTTGTGCGGGTTGTCCAGCAGAGTTTGGTTGTCCCAAAATCCCCAGAGGGGGATGCGATTCCAATAATCCTTTGTAATCATGGGTTCATTCCTCTCTATTTCATTTATTTTGAAGTGAAATACGATATTATGATAGCATTTTCCGGATGAAAAGTCTACCTTTTCATTATAAAGAAAAGCATTGCGTAAGGAAGATTGTCTGTGGTATAATAAGGGTTATGCTTCAATGGAAATAATATGAGGCAAGATTAACCACTTTTGAATAGGAATCGAGGAAGCAAGTATGCTGGAAACAAGAGAAGGTATCCGTAATGTAGCAATCATCGCCCACGTTGACCACGGCAAGACGACGATTGTCGATCAGCTGCTGAAACAGAGCGGCGCATTCCGCAAGAATCAGGTTGTGGCGGAGCGCGTCATGGACTCGGGCGACTTGGAACGCGAGCGCGGTATTACGATTTTGGCGAAGAACACATCTGTGTTCTATGACGATGTGAAAATCAATATCATTGACACGCCCGGCCATGCCGATTTCGGCGGCGAGGTGGAGCGCGTGCTGAAAATGGTGAACGGCGTTGTGCTGGTGGTGGACGCGTTTGAAGGCCCTATGCCGCAGACGAAGTTCGTGCTGAAGAATGCGCTGGGGCTGAATCTGCCTGTCGTTGTGTGCATTAACAAGGTAGACAGACCGGAGGGGCGCGCCGCTGAGGTGGTGGACGAGGTTCTGGAATTGTTTATTGAGCTGGACGCAACAGACGAACAGCTCGAATCTCCGTTTATATTTGCATCGGCCAAAATGGGCTGGGCGGCAGAGGAGCTTGGCGTAGAGGGCGAGGACATGAGCGCGTTGTTTAACGCCGTCATCAAGAATATTCCCGCGCCGCAGGGCGACCCGGAAGCGGGTACGCAGGTGCTGATTTCGACGATTGACTATAGCGAGTATGTTGGGCGCATCGGCGTTGGCAAGGTGGAGAACGGCACGGTGCATGTGAACGACGAGGCTGTGATTGTCAACACGCATGACCCGGATAAGAAGAAGCGCGTGAAAATCAGCAAGCTTTATGAATATAGTGGCTTGGAGCGCGTGGAGGTGCAGGAATCGGGCATTGGCTCGATTGTTGCGATTACGGGGATTGACGATATTCATATCGGCGACACGATTTGCAGCCCGGCGAATCCCGTGGCATTGCCGTTCGGCAAGATTTCCGAGCCGACGATTTCGATGGCCTTCGTCGTGAACGACAGTCCGTTCGCGGGCACAGAGGGCAAGTTCGTCACCTCGCGCCATCTGCGTGAGCGCCTGTTCAAGGAGCTGAACACAGACGTTTCTCTGCGCGTGGAGGAGACGGATTCAACGGAGATTTTCAAGGTTTCCGGTCGCGGCGAGTTGCATCTGTCCATTTTGATTGAGACGATGCGCCGCGAGGGCTACGAGTTTCAGGTTTCGAAGCCGGAGGTGCTGTTTAAGGAGATAGACGGCGTGAAGCATGAGCCGATGGAGACGGTCACAGTAGACGCGCCGGAGGAGTTTATCGGCGTGGTTATCCAGAAGCTTGGGTCGCGCCGCGGCGAGATTTTAAGCATGTCGCAGGCAAAGGGCGGGTACACGCGGTTGAGCATCAATGTGCCGTCGCGCGGCCTGATTGGCTACCGTTCCGAGTTCCTGACAGACACGAAGGGCAACGGCATTCTGAACTCTGTGTTTGACGGCTATCTGCCGTACAAGGGCGATATTCCGTCGCGTCCGCAGGGCTCGCTGATTGCGTTCGAGTCAGGCGTGGCTGTGCCGTATGGCATGTACAACGCGCAGGAGCGCGGCGGCCTGTTCATTAATCCGACCACGAAGGTGTATGCCGGCATGATTGTCGGGCGCAACGCGCGGGCGGGCGACATGGAGGTCAATGTCTGCAAGAAGAAGCAGCTGACGAACACGCGTGCCTCGGGCAATGATGACGCGCTGAAGCTTGTGCCTGCGCAGATATTGAGCTTGGAAGAGGCGCTTGAGTTCATTACGGACGATGAGTTTGTGGAAATCACGCCGGAGAACCTGCGCCTGCGTAAGAAGATACTTGACATGGGCGAGCGTCATCGGGCAAATCGGAAGTAGTTTTAATCAGTCCTATATTTGGAAAAGATGGTTATAGAAATGTTGTTGGTTAACGGCACGGCATCGGAGGGGCGAGCATGAACGGGACAGTCAAAAAGAATGGCGGAAGCTTTGTGACGCAGGCGGCGATATTGGCGGCGGCGGGACTTTTTGTGCGAATTCTAGGGTTTGTTTGCCGCGTACCGATGACGAATAGGCTGCTGGGCGACGAGGGTAACAGCATCTATAGTGCGGCATATGGATTGTACAATTTTTTCTTTGTGGTGTCATCGGCAGGCATGCCCGCGGCAGTGTCGAAAATGGTTGCGGAAAGATATAGCATGGGGCAATACCGCGCGGCGCATCGCGTGTTTAACATGTCGATGCTGTTTGGATGCGGGATGGGTCTTTTATGCACGGTAGTTATGTTTTTCTGTGCAGCGCCGGTGTTGGGCTGGATGGGAAACATAGAAAGCTTGCGGTCTGTGCAGATGCTCGTGCCCTCAATCATGGTTGTTTCGATTATGGCGGTATATCGCGGGTATTTTCAGGGAATGGGCAGTACAGTGCCTACGGCGATTTCGCAAGTGGTTGAGGGTGTGTTTAACACCGTGTTCAGCCTGTTGCTGGCGTATCTTTGGATTCAGTCAGCGACTTCGAACCCGCTTGAACATGGCGCGGCTGGCGCGACGGCGGGTACGACAATTAGCACGGTAATCGGATTGGTTGTGATGATTGGCTTCTATTTCTTGGTGAAGCCACGGATTTCTAAGGATATCAAGGCTTCGCCGAAGGAGCAGAACCCGATTTCGGCAACAACTTTAATGAAGGAAGTTTTGAGGATCACCTTTCCGATTATTGCAGGCGCGGCGATTTTGACGATTTCGAATTTGATTGATGTTGGCATGGTGACTCGCCGTCTTGAGTCTGTCGGGCTTTGGTCGATGCAGGAAATCAAGGTGATGAATGGTATTTTGCAGGGCAAAGTATTCACGATTACGACATTGCCTGTGTCTATCTCTACGGCATTGGCGACGGCGGCAATCCCATCGATTGCGGCGGCAATTGCACAAAAAAAACATCGCGAGGTGAAGCGAAAGATTAATATGTCGCTGCGCATTGCGATGATTATCTCTATGCCGTCAGCGGTGGGTATTGGCGTGCTGGCAAACCAGATTTTGCAGATGGTGTTCAGCAATAAACCGGCCGGCGGCGATGTGTTGCGCGTAGGTGCGATTAGCATTGTCTTTCTGGCGTTGACACAAGTGGTGACGGGCGCGTTGCAAGGCATCGGCAAGGTGAAAATTCCGATGATTGGTGTGCTGATAGGCGTTATTGTAAAGATTGTGGTGAACTATTTCCTGTTGGTGATTCCGTCCATTAATGTGAAGGGTGCGGTGATTGGCACGATTGCCTGTTACGTTGTGGCGGGGGCGTTCGATTGGTTTATGCTCACGCGGTATACGAAGGCGCGGCCGGATTTCATGGGCATTCTCATAAAACCAGCCGTGGCGGCGGCAGTGATGGGCATGGCGGTGTATGTCATGTACTATCTGCTGTATTATATCTACCCCAGTAACACGATTGCGACGCTGGCGGCGATTCTGGTGGGCATAGTTGTATATTTTGTATACATGATTCTGCTGGATGCGCTGAAAAAAGAGGACATAGTGATTCTGCCCGGCGGGAAGAGACTGGCAGCGGCGCTGGAACGGCGCGGGCTTTTGACCGAACAATGATAATGATAAGCACATAAAAAAGACGGCACATACTTGCTTTCGCGAGTGCGTGCCGTCTTTTTATGCGTTCGGTTTCTTGCCGTAGATGAACGTGTTTTTGATGAAGGGGAAGAGGTAGTATTGGCGCTGAATATCGGCATACATGAACCCCTCGAACTTCGACCATGTGTGGTCGGAGAAGAAATTTAGGTGCAGCGGAATGTCCGCCGCGTATTTGTGCACCATCTTTTTATGCATACGCACAGGCCAGCGCAGGCTGACGGCATGCGGCTCCAGCAGTGTGGAGACAGAAGGCACGACGGAGACGTATGCTTTGCCGACGCGGTGCATCTCGCTGATGACCTTGCAGAGGTTCTCGATGGGTTCGATGTGCTCCAAGAGGCCAATGCTGATGACGAGGTCAAAGCTGTTATCTTCAAAGGGCAGTTTGGAGGCATCAGCCTGCACGAATGTGAAATTGGGGAAGGGGATTTTGCTGTCGATGATGTCTACGCCGACGAGCTCGTACTTATCCGCGTCGTCAAGGAACTGCAATGCGTCCTGACCATTTGCACAGCCGACCTCCAGAATACGGATTTTGCGGTTCGCATCGGCGAGCCCTGCCAGCGCAAGAATTTTCGCAAGCCGTTTGCGCTTGAGCCCTGTGGCGAATTTATTCTTCCAAATGCGGTACAAAGGCGTTTTGACAAGCATATTGCGCACCTTCCTTTCGATTTCTTCACTATAGCACACTCAATGTAGCTTGTCAAATGAAGAAAAAAGCACTAAAAAAGGCTTGCAATTTTTGTCACAATGTGTTATAGTCCATGGGGTGAGAACAAATGTGTTTGATGAGGGTACAAAGATGGGCAAAGAAAAAGTGTTTTACATTGTCGAAGAATCGGCGCTGCCTTCCGTGATGGTGAAGGTTGTCGAGGCGAAACGTCTGCTGGAAAGCGGGCGCGAGAAGACGATGCAGAGCGCGGCGGCGGCCGTTGGCATCAGCCGAAGCGCGATGTACAAGTATAAGGATTTGATTTTTCCGTTCTATGAGAATACGCGCGGGAAAACGGTGACGCTGGCAATGGGGCTAGAGAATGTGCCGGGCTTGCTTTCATGCGTGCTAAACGCGGTGGCGGATTCGGAGGCGAATATTCTGACCATTAATCAGAATATACCGTTAAGCAACATGGCAAATGTGACGATTACGATTGAAATGGGTACGCATTCCGTCGGCGCGCTGGTGAAGGTGCTGGAGGCGATGGAGGGCGTGCGTGCCTTGAAAATCATAGCGAGGGAGTAAGGACAATGGCAAATGCAGCGATTATGGGATACGGAACGGTTGGCTCGGGCGTGTACGAGGCGCTTGCGATGAACAAGGCGCTTGTGAGCGCGCGGACGGGCGGCATACAGGTGACGCGCGTGCTGGATTTGCGCGATTTCCCGGGCGACCCGGCGGAAGGGATTCTGACGAAGGAGTTCGACGATATATTGAACGACGCGTCTGTCGCCGTTGTGGCGGAGCTGATGGGCGGCGTGGAGCCGGCGTTTACGTTCACGAAGAAGCTGCTGGCAAGCGGCAAGAGTGTTGTGACATCGAACAAGGAGCTTGTGGCGAAGCATGGCGCAGAATTGTTGGCGTTGGCGGCGGCGAATGGCGTGAGCTATCTGTTTGAGGCGAGCGTTGGCGGCGGCATACCGATTATTCGCCCGTTGGTGCGTTCATTGTCGGGTGAGGAGATTGTCAGTATCACAGGCATACTCAACGGTACAACGAACTATATCCTCACGCGGATGACGCAGGAGGGCGTTGGCTATGCCGAGGTCTTGAAGGACGCGCAGGCGCTGGGCTATGCGGAGAAAGACCCCACGGCGGATGTCGAGGGTCACGATGCACAGCGGAAGATTGCGATTTTGTTGTCGCTGGCTTGCGCGAAGCAGGTTGACTCGGATGAGATTCAGACGAAGGGCATCTCGCGAGTCACGCAGGAGGATATTGCCTATGCGAAGAAGCTGGGCGGCGTGTTTAAGCTGTTGGCGGCGGGACGGTCGGAGAATGGCCGCGTGAGTGCGCGGGTTGCGCCGGTTATGGTGTCGCAGGGGCATCCGCTGACGACGGTGAACGATGTGTTTAACGCTGTGTTTGTGGAAGGCAATGCCGTGGGTGAGCTGATGTTTTACGGACGCGGCGCGGGCAAGCTGCCGACGGCGAGCGCTGTCGTGGGCGATATTATCGAGACGGCGCAGGCGATGGAAGAGACGCGCACGGTCAAACAGCTTTGGAGCGAGGAAAAGCAGGCGGTTTCGTCCTTCGACATGCTGGCGGAGAAGCGATTGTTTCGCGTGAAGGGTGCGGTTCTGCCGGCGCGTGAGGGCTACAGTGCGGCGATTACAGGCGTGGCGGACGGCGAGTATGCCATGACAGCACCGGCGATGACGGAGAAGGAATGGCAGGCAGAACGTACTGTACTTCTGCAAACTGCGGGCGTTGAGGACATTTTCGGCGAGTACGTCATATTATAATGGAGCATGGCATGTGCTCTGCAAAGGATAGGGGCGAGAACATGATACACATTCAAACGCCCGCGACAACGGCGAACATGGGGCCGGGCTTTGACAGCATTGGCATGGCGCTGCAAATGTACAACCACCTGTGGGTGGAGGAGACAGAGAGCGGGCTTGTCATTGAGAATAAGCGGCCGGAGACGCGCGTGCCGACGGACGAGCGGAATCTGATATATGCGAGTATGCTCCGATTCTTCAAAGAGACGGGCAGGGCGGTGCCGTTTCGCGGCTTGCGTCTGATTCAGGAAGACAATATCCCGCAGACGCGCGGGCTGGGCAGCAGTGCGGCGTGCATAGTGTCGGGTCTGGCGGCGGCGAACGCGTTGTCGGGCGGCACACTGTCGAAGCGGGAGCTGGCGGAGATGGCCTCGAAGCTGGAGGGGCATCCGGATAACGCCACACCTGCGGTGCTGGGCGGCATGATTGTTGCGGCGATGGCGGGGCAAGACAAGTTGGAGTATGTGAAGCTGGACACGGCGGGGNTGGTGGCGACGGGCTTGCGCTTCGGCGTGATGATTCCGAATTTCGCGCTGTCAACGGAGAAGGCGCGAAAGGCGTTGCCTGAAATGTATACCCGCGCGGATGTTGTGTTCAACACTTCGCGCGCGGCGCTGATGGTGGCGGCGGTTTGTGCAGGGGACTACAGCCTGCTGGCGACGGCGATGGATGACCGTGTTCACCAGCCATACCGCAGCGATCATATTCCGGGCATGAACGAGATTTTCGCACAGGCGAAGGAATTGGGAGCGAAGGGTGTGTTCCTAAGCGGCGCAGGGCCGACGTTGATTGCGGTATACGATTCAAACGAGGTGCGCAACGGCTTGACGGCCTGCCTGCGGACGATGAAGGACACGTGGATGCTGCTTGAACTGGAGCCCGACACAGAGGGCGTCATTGTCGAGCGAGAATAAAGGAGGTTTTATCTTGTTAATCGTGCAAAAATTCGGGGGAAGCTCCGTAGCGAACAAAGAGAGGATTCTGAACGTGGCGCGCCGCGTGACGAACACATACAAGGCGGGCAACCGCGTTGTCGTGGTGCTGTCTGCGCAGGGCGACACAACGGATGAGCTGCTGGAGAAAGCGGCGGAAATCAATCCGGACGCGTCAAAGCGCGAGCTCGACATGCTGTTGTCTACGGGTGAGCAGCAGTCTGTTGCGCTGATGGCGATGGCGATTCAGTCGCTGGGCTGCCCTGCGATTTCGCTGAACGCGTCGCAGGTGAACCTTGTGTCCACCTCGACATACGCCAACGCGCGCATCAAGCGCATTGAGTCCGACCGCATCAACTTGGAGCTGGAGCGTAAGAACATTGTCATCATCACGGGTTTCCAGGGCATCAACCGCTACGGCGACGTGACGACGCTCGGACGCGGCGGCTCGGACACCTCTGCGGTGGCACTGGCGGCGGCATTGCATGCTGACCTTTGCGAGATTTATACGGACGTGGACGGCGTGTATACGGCAGACCCGCGCGTGGTGAAGTCTGCTTGGAAGATGGATGAAATCAGCTATGACGAGATGCTGGAGCTGGCATCGCTGGGCGCGAAGGTGCTGCAAAACCGCTCTGTTGAGCTGGCGAAAAAATACAATGTGAAGCTGGTGGTTCGCTCGAGCCTGACGGAGGCAGAGGGGACGATTGTGAAGGAGGAGAGCAACGTGGAGAGTATGTTCGTGAGCGGCGTGGCTGTGGATAAGGATGTTTCGAGAATTTCGATTATGGGCTTGAAGGATGCGCCGGGCGTGGCGTTCAACATATTCTCGCTGCTGGCGAAGCATAAAATCAGCGTGGATATTATTCTGCAATCCGTCGGACGTGACATGACGAAGGACATTTCCTTCACAGTGGCAAAGCCGGATTTGAAAGAGGCATTGCAGGTGCTGGAGGAGAACTCGTCGCGCTTGAAGTACGAGAAGGTGTCGCATGATTCGCAGATTGCGAAGCTTTCCGTCGTTGGCGCGGGCATGGCGACGAACCCGGGCGTGGCATCGCTGATGTTTGANGCGCTTTGNGATGCGGGCGTGAACATTGANATGATTTCCACATCGGAAATTAAGATTTCAGTTTTGGTGGACGAGAAGGATGCAGATCGCGGCGCAAATGCGGTGCATGACAAGTTCATGGGCGAGAACGCACAGCGCAATCGGTAGACGATTCTATAATATAAATTGATAAGGCAAGCACGGATGGAAACAGCAAATCATCCACGCTTGCCTTTATTTTTTGCAGATATTTCGAAGTTACCCATTGACAACAGTCGTTAGCTATAGTAAACTATTGGAGGTTGGTGATAGCTAACTTGTTTTTTTATAAATAGGTTAGTTGTCGCTAACAGCCAAAAAACGTGATTTCGCATTGTATTTCACGGTGACGCAGGAGAACGAGGATATTAGGAGGATACATATGAAAAAATTGTTTTCGATTAAGATGGTTGCTGTTTTAATGGTTTCTGCGCTGGCTCTGGCGGGCTGCGGAACGCCGAAGGACGAAGGGAATGTGACTGTTTCCGATGACGCGAACCAGCAGGTGAGCGCGTCTGCTGATCCGGTGGTGACGCAGGATGACGAGCCGGAGGCGGCAAAGACGGTTGAAATCACAGATATTTACGGTACAGTTACGGTTCCGGTGAATCCGCAGAGGGTTGTTGCGCTGGATAACAGAACATTTGACACATTGTATGACTGGGGCATCGAGCTTGTGGCTGCGCCCAAGGGGGTTATGCATATGGATCAGCCGTATATCGCGGATGAATCCGTGCAGGATATCGGCAATCACCGTGACCCGAACCTTGAAATCATCGCGGCAGTTGACCCGGATCTTGTTATCATCGGTCAGCGTTTCGCGGGTTTCTATGACGACATCAAGGCTCTTGTGCCGAATGCGGCTGTGATTAACCTCAACTTTGACGTGTCTGCTGAGGCGGAGACACCGGGTGCCAATTTGGTGAACGGTCTCAAGAATTCGACCATTGCACTGGGTCAGATTTTTGACAAGAATGCAGAAGCAGCAGCGCTTGTTGCTGAGTTTGACCAGGCTATCACAAATGCGAAGGCGGCATACAACGGCACAGACACAGTTGTCAGCGTTGTTGTTTCCGGCGGCAACATTGGCTTCTCTGCACCGCGCACAGGCCGCGTGTGGGGGCCGATGTATGAGATTTTCGGCTGGCTTTCTGCGCTGGAGGTAGCGGGCGCAACATCTGACCATCAGGGCGATGACATTTCGGTAGAGGCAATCGCACAGAGCAATCCGGACTGGATTTTCGTGCTGGATCGCGATGCGGCAACGTCTTCGGCATCAGAGTCCACTCCGGCCGCTGATGTAATCGGCAATTCGCCTGCACTTCAGAATGTAGCAGCTGTTACAAACGGACAGATTGTATATGCACCAAACGATACATATACCAACGAATCTATTCAAACATATTTGAAACTGTTTGCGGACATTGCAAGTGCTTTGTCGAAGTAGGGTAAGAAGGAGTATAACAAAATGCCGAAAAATACAATGCGAAAAATCACCGAGGCTGAGAACTCTCAGCCTCACAGTTTTGTCCGGCGCAAGCTGTGGACAAAGCCCTTTATTGCGGCGGTTGTTCTTGTGCTTATATTAGGCGTTGTGTCGCTGTTCACCGGCGTGTACGACATTCGCGGGCAAGAGGACGGATGGAATATGTTTTTCATCACACGCGTGCCGCGAACGATGGCGCTGATGCTGACGGGCGCGGCGATGTCTATGGCGGGGCTTGTGATGCAGCTTGTGACGCAGAACCGTTTAGTAGAACCGACCACGACGGGAACGATTGAATGGGCGGGGTTAGGGCTTATCTTTGTGTATCTGGTGGTTCCCGCGCCGACGCTGGTGCTGCGGATGGGCGGGGCGATTGCGTTTTCGTTTATCGGGACGATGATTTTCTTCTTCTTTTTGCGGCGGGTCAAACTGCGTTCGTCGCTGATAGTTCCGATTATCGGGATGATGCTGGGCGCGGTTATTTCCGCGATTTCCACCTTCGTCGGGCTTGTCTTTCAGATGTCGCAGAATGTTGAGACGTGGTTTGTGGGCTCTTTCGCGCCGGTGCAAATCGGGCGGTACGAATATTTGTGGCTCATTGTCATCGTCACCATTCTCATTTTTATCTATGCGGATAGGCTGACGCTGGCGGGACTAGGGGAAGATGTCGCAACAAGCCTCGGGGTGAACTATAATAAGGTCGTTATTTTGGGTACAGGGTTGATTTCGCTTGCGATTGGGATTGTGGCGGCGGTTATTGGCAATCTGCCGTTTCTGGGGTTGATTGTTCCCAATGTTGTGTCCATGTACAGAGGCGACGACCTGCGGGGCAATCTGCCATGGGTTTGTGTACTGGGGATGGGGATTATCACGCTTTGTGACATCATTTCCCGGACAATTATTATGCCCTTCGAAGTTCCCGTGTCGCTGATACTGGGCACGCTGGGCGCGATTACGTTTGTTGTTATCTTGCTGAAAAGAAGGAGGCACGGATGAGCGAATTGATATGCAATGGCGGCAATGCGGGGGGGCATCTCGGCTTACGTAAGAAAAGCAGATCGGCAGGCGCGTTTCGCTCCAAGAAAGAGGAGCGGCGCTATTGGATTTTGCTGATTACGCTGATTGTGCTGGGTCTTCTGGCATCCTATGGCCTTTTGGTTTATAAGAATCCGGTGCCCGTGGACTCGCCGTCGTTTCTTCCGGTTGTAAAAAGACGGATGGTGGCGTTGGTGGCGATGATTATATCCGCCGTGTGCCAGAGCCTGTCTACCGTCGCGTTCCAATCCAGCACGAACAATCGGATTATAACGCCGTCGCTGCTGGGCTTCGAGGCGCTGTATGCGACGATACATACGAGCACAATGTTCTTCTTCGGCGCGACGGTGTTCATTAGCTTGAACAATGTGGGGTCGTTCCTATTCCAAGTGGTTGTGATGGTCTTGATGTGCCTGATTTTGTATGGGTGGCTGCTTTCAGGGAAGTATGGAAATTTACAGTTGATGCTTCTGATTGGCGTGATTATCGGGACGGGGCTGCGGTCCATATCATCGTTCATGAGGCGTCTTCTTGCGCCGTCCGAGTTCGATGTTTTGCAGGCAAAGCTGTTTGGCTCTGTCAGCAATGCGAACGCAGACTACTTTCCGATTGCGATTCCGATTGTGATTGTGGCGGCGATACTGATTTTTGCGTATGCGAAGAAGCTGAATGTACTGTCGCTAGGCAAAAGCGCCAGCATGTCGTTGGGCGTGAACAGTCGGTTCGGTACGATTTACACGCTTGTGCTGGTTGCCATTTTGATGTCGATTTCGACTGCGCTGGTTGGCCCGCTTACATTTTACGGATTTTTGGTGGCGGCGATGACGTATATGGCCGTGCCGACGCATGACCACAGATACATTTTTCCAATGGCGTTGGCAATAGGCTTTCTGGTGATAACGGGCTCGTATTTTTTTATGTATCATGTGTTCAGGGCGCAGGGTGTTGTCTCCATTATTATTGAAATGTTCGGTGGCATAGCATTTCTCATTGTGATATTAAGGAAGGGATCGTTATGATTGATATTTGCAACGCCGGAAAACGGTATAACGCCGAGGTGGAAATCGGACCGCTCGAGATTCAGATACCGAAGGCAGGGTTCACTTCACTGATTGGCCCAAATGGGGCGGGGAAGTCCACCGCGCTTTTGATGATTGGCAGATTGCTGCATATGGATGAGGGGCAAATCAAAGTCGCAGGCATGGATGTTTCTGCGTCGAAATCAGCGGACTTGGCAAAAGTTTTGACCATTTTGCGGCAGGAAAATCATTTTGTGACAAGGCTGACAGTTCGGCAGCTGGCCGGGTTTGGACGGTTTCCCTATTCCAAGGGCAGGCTGACGAAGGAGGACGAGGCGGTTATCTCCAAATATATCGATTTCCTGGATTTGACCGATATGGAAAACAGGTATCTGGATGAGTTGTCCGGCGGACAGAGGCAGAGGGCGTATGTCGCGATGGTTTTGTGTCAGGAGACGGAATACGTGTTGTTGGACGAGCCGCTGAACAACCTTGACGTTGCGCGCTCGGTGCAGATGATGAAGCATTTGCGGCACGCGGCAGACGGGTTCGGCAGAACCATTTTGACGGTTATGCATGACATCAACTTCGCCGCCCAGTATTCCGATAGAATCTGTGCCATGAAAAACGGGAAAATCGCGGCATTTGGAACCGTGGATGAGATTATGAATGCGGAATTGCTGTCCGATATTTTCGAAACGAAAATAGAAATCATCGAAGGGCCGCGCGGACCGATAGCGATTTATTAGGTATCCAATATTTCGAACTCGTTTTTGCGAAAGTGGATTAACCCTTCGTCGCGCATTTTGCATAGCTCGTTGGACATGGCACTGCGGTCAACACAGAGGTAGTGCGCCAATTCCTCGCGGTTGTAGGGAATGGTGAATCGCTGTGACGTGCCTCGTTGCGTATCGAAGAAGCTCAGCAGTTTTGCCCTTGTTGTCCGCTTCGACAGTATCTCGATTTTCTGGTTAAGAAGTACATTTTTGCGGGCGAGAATTTGGAGCATGTTCGCGATGAGTCTGCTATGGAACGGACATGCGGCGGGGCAGGACGTGATGATTCGTTTGTAGTCGAGGAAGAGAATTTCGCAATCTGTGGCGGCCTGCACGGTGACAGGGCTGTGTGCAATGCCCGCGCAGGCGAACGCCTCGCCGAACAGCGCGGATGTGGTTAGCTCGGTCAGGATGGAAATATCGCCGTTGATGTCTTCCTTGACGATTTTCACATGTCCGGACAGAATCAGGCCGATGCAATCGACGCGATGGCCGGACAACCATATGACATCGTCTTTTTGGTAGGCCGTGGTCTGTGCGGTCAGACAGTGCAGCAGTTTTTCAAAATCATGCAAAGCAATTCCGTTGAAAAGCGGATTGCTTTTTATTTTTGTAAAAATAGTATGCATAAAAGCCTCTTTCTGTTGTATATACAACGGACTTGCTCTCTCCATTATAGTATGATGTAGCTAGCAAGTCAAGAAGGAGGTGCATCATATGATTCGAAAAGTGATTAGGATTGACAGTGAGCGGTGCAATGGGTGCGGCTTGTGTGTTGACGCGTGCCACGAGGGTGCGATTGGCATGGTTGGCAACAAAGCGGTGCTGCTGCGGGATGATTACTGTGACGGGCTGGGAGACTGCCTGCCTGTCTGCCCTGAGGATGCGATTTCATTTGAAGAGCGCGAGGCCGAGGCGTATGACGAGGAGGCTGTGCGGAGAAATGCAGAGCAAAAGGTTGAAAAGCTCCCCTGCGACTGCCCCGGCACGAATGCCAAGGCGATTGTTCGCAAGGATGCGGCGGTTGAGACTGTGGCAAGCGCCGCATGGAGCGGGGTGCAGTCGCAATTGAATCAATGGCCGGTGCAAATCAAGCTTGTGCCCGTCCATGCGCCGTATTTTGACGGCGCGAATCTGCTGGTATCTGCCGATTGCGCCGCGTATGCCTATGGAGATTTCCATGACAGGTTTATGCGGAACAAAGTGACGTTGATTGGCTGTCCGAAGCTGGACGAGGGAGACTACACGGAAAAGCTGACCGCCATCATCCGGGATAACAACATTCGATCGGTGACGGCGGTGCGCATGGAAGTGCCTTGCTGCGGCGGAATTGAAAATGCGGTTAAGACAGCGCTGCAAAACAGCGGCAAGATGATTCCGTGGCAGGTGGCGACGATTTCCGTCAACGGAGAGCTCATTGAAAATTAGGCACAGCGCGGCGCATCATGGCGTGACCACACGCACAACCTGCCCATTCGACAAGAAGCCGGAAGATGATACGACGATGGATTCGTTCCGCGCGAGCAGGCTGCCGTCAATGGCGATGTGTGTTTTATTTTCCGCGATTTGATCGACAAAGAGTTCCTGCACATAATCTTCATCGCCCCATAATCCGTCGCGGTGCTTAAGGATGTATACGAACAGCTGCCCGTTGCTGCCCTTATGCACCGCGCTTTTTGGCAAGACTGTGTTAAATATGCCTGTTGTTTTGGTCAGGCGCACGTCGATTTCCTGTCCTTCGAATATTTGCGCGCTGCCAATGGGGACATAGTACAAATATTGCTGCGTGGCAGGGTCAAATTGCTTTTTCTGAATGGCGGCATTTTTGCTCACGGGCATTATGCGCCGTTCGCCGTTTACTTCCATTTCGGCGGAATACAGAAGCGTTGCTTCATCGCCGACGAAGTAGAGCATGGCTTCCTCCGGGGCGAGGCGGAAAACAACCTCAGCGGATGCATCTACGGGCAGAATTTCGAAGATTGTCGCATCGGCCGGGAGAGTTTGCCCTGCTGTGATGAAGCTTTGCGACACGATGCCTGCGCATGGCGCGGTGATGAGGCCGTCTGCCAGATACCGTTCATTGTGGAGGCGCTGTTCTTCCAAGAGGATTTCGAGATGCAGATTCAGCTCTTCACGCGTCTTTTTCGGCATGTCCGAATTACTAAGCTGATTGCGCAGTTGTAAGATTGACAGCTCAAACCGCTTGTTCTGCAACGCGTATTCGCTGATGTCTACCGTGCACAACGGTGCGTCCTTGGATACAATGTCGTTTGGCTCGACAAAGATTTCGGTTGCTCTGATTGTGCCGGCAGATACTACTTTTTGGATTGTCGGATAGGTGACTGTACCGATTATGCTGATGGATTCCGGCAGGTCAGAGGAGCGCGGGAAGGTTGTCTCCACCGTCGGCCGCATGCTTGCCGCGATGGTGCGCGATAAAAAGGTCAGCAGCACAAGCAATATGAAAAGAATGATTGTCAGCCGCGT
>JGI994J12354_10002118_pt1 | contig 19659 bp, 15 predicted proteins | sample IntmicLarv3ML3BL_FD_12354 | JGI IMG/M metagenome (IMG submission 12354)
ATTGTATTAGTTAATAAAATTGCCACTCGAAAAAATACGGCGGTGGCTCTGGGCGCAGATTCTACGACAATCAGTACTTTGCGTTATTCGGCGAAAGCGTGGAAACGGCGGCGAATCGTAGAATTTTCTTCCTTGAATTTAACCAAACGAGGGCCGCATTATCCGGCGCTGATAGAAGCGATTGTTCGTCTTTTGTTTTTTGCGTTTATCGCTGTTTGCGCAATTGTTTTTGCTGCCGATTATATTGTTTTGCTTTCCTTGTTGGGCGTGGTGTTAGTGCGATTTATTTTGCAAATTATTGTGTGGAGACGCGCGCAAAAACGATTTGGAGAAAAAGGTTTTCTGCCAATGTTGTGGCTTTGGGATTTTATTTCTCCGTATTATTATTTTCATCTTATTTTGTCTGCTAATTTAAAACGAAATCCGAAAACGTGGCGCTAACAACCGAAATAGCCGAACTGAGAATTTTTTTTTCTGAATTAACTTCGGAGCAATTAAATCAATTCGAACAACTTCAATCGTTGTATTTGGAATGGAATAGCCGTATCAATGTGATTTCGCGAAAAGATATGGAACATTTTTTTTCGCACCATTTGTTACATTCGTTGGCAATTGCAAAATTTATACAATTTGCGCCGCAAACAACAATTCTCGACGTTGGCACAGGTGGCGGATTTCCGGGCATTCCGCTAGCAATTATGTTCCCCGAATCTGAATTTTTGTTAGTCGATTCAATTGGTAAAAAAATAAAAGTTGTGCAAGCGGTTGCTGCTGCTTTGCAATTACAGAATGTAACCGCGATTCAATCGCGCGCGGAAACGATTTCCGAAAAATTTGATTTTGTGGTAAGCCGCGCCGTTACAGACTTGCCGACATTTACCGCTTGGGTTTGGAATAAAATCAGCAAAGAAAATCGAAACGCGATTCCGAATGGAATTCTATATCTTAAAGGTGGCGACTTGACTTCCGAAATTTCCGACACATTAACACAATTTCATTTGAGCGCGGATAAAATTCAAACAACGCCTATCAGCCAATGGTTTTCCGACGATTTTTTTGTAGAGAAAAAAATCTTGTACTTGCGAAAATAAATTTATCGTGTAATTTTTCTTAGAACGGATAACCAATTCCGAAATGCAGCGACAAATTGTCGAGCGCGAAAATATTTCGTCGTGCAACCCAACCGCTGTATTGTCGCGGCTCGTAGAGTTTTGCGCCAACATCTATCCGAACAATCGTGAAGCCTAAATTTAATCGAACTCCGAAACCGGTATTTAGCGCTATTTGTTTGAAGAAATTGGAAGCACGTAAAACGGCAAGTTCATCGGCTTTATCATAATTCAACGACCAAACATTTCCCGCGTCAAAAAAGATAGCGCCATCAAGCAAACCAATCATATTGAAACGATATTCGATATTTGCTTCCAATTTAAAATCGCCGACTTGATTGGGAATTGAAAACGTGGTATCCATTGGCGCAGCGCCCGGTCCAACCGACCGCGATTGCCAACCGCGCAAACTATAAGCTCCGCCGGAAAAATAAACTTCTTCGTAAGGCAGCGAAATCGAATTGCCGTATGCTCGTCCGACACCTGCAAAAAGGCGATAGGCGATAGAATGACTTTCGTTAAATACTAAATAATGCGAAAAATTCACATCGGTTTTTGCAAATTGAGAATAAGGCGTTCCCAACAACAAATAATTATCGTCGGAATTAGTTGTCATCAATCCGTTGAAAGTACTTAGCAAATTGCCTGCTGTTCCTATGTTCCAACGAAATTGTACCGAACTATATTTATTTGCAGGCTGTCTTGTGCTGTATAAAAACGAAGCATTAGCGCCCACTACAAAGTGATTTTCGTATCGATTGCGCAAATACGGGTCGCGAATTGTCGAGTTGTAAAAATCGTCGCTCATATTATATAATTTCACGATATTCAAATTAAGAATATTGAGCGTGTACGACAATTGCGGCTTTGTTCGCCAAGTATAACCAAACAAAAACGATAAAGAATTTCGAGTATATTCGGGGCGCAATTGATAACCGTAAGCCGCCGTAAATTCCGTACGAGGCATATATGTTTTAAAATAACGGTCGAAATAAGGTAGCAAAAATTTCGGCGTGCTGATAGAAGCCGATAAAGCTAATTCGTTCGAGCGTTTTTTATCATCGCCGGGGTTGAACGGGTCGAATTGATAATTTTCGAAAAGCGAAACATTCAGCCATTCTCCACCTTTAAAAAGATTGCGGTGGTGATAACTTATATTTGGCGACAAACCAAGCAATCCAAGACTGCTAATCGACGCTTCCATTTTTATATTAAAACTTTGCGTAACGTTCGGCATCAATAAAATTACACAGTCTATCAATGTGTCGCCTTCGGAAATAGGAACTTTTTCGAAGCGAGGGATTATACTGCGAAACAGTCGTAAATTCGAAAGATTATTATAAGTTTGACTATTTCTAAATTCGCTATAATATTCGCCGGGCTGAATGGTTAAAGCGTCTAACAATACATTGGTGCGGACTTTTTGTTTTTCGCGATAAAATAAATTTATGCTTCCGGTGTCCGATAATTGTTTTGCCGTTAGCATTGAATATTCGTTGATATAATTCGCGTTGGTGGACGCTGCAACCGCGTCGTATTCGGTATAAATATTTATATTTCGTACACGAAAACGTTTGTTGTATTGAAGCGAATCTATTGTTTCGGGCGATTCGTTTTGAAACAACAACATTGTCAAATTGGCTTGCATATTGCCCAACGACGTATCTGCCATATATGAAATTAAATTCCGATTGAAAGCCGCAAATCCTTTGTTGTGTAACGATAATTCGATTCGTTCGCTTTCTTGTTCCAATAAATTTGTCGAAAGAGTGGCGCCGTTTTTCAGCAAACTGCGAGCCGTATCGCTCAAAATAAAAGAACGAAGTTGCTCGTCGTCGAGTTGATACGAAATGTTTCGTAAAGTAAATGTTTCGCCCGGCGTTATTGTATAAGTTACGTTTGCTTTGTGTCCTTTATATTGAATGCTGTCTTTCACATTCGCGTAATAATAACCCAACGAGCGAAGATACATTTCTACATTTCCGACACTATTATCTACCAAATCGGGCTCAAAAATTACAGGCGGTTCGCCCATTCTTTTCATAAATGTTCCTAACCAACAACTATCGCATTGCGGACTTGCGTTATACATTCCCAAATGAAATTTCCAACCAAACAACGATCGCTTGTTCTCTTGCTGCCGTAAGAAAAGACGAATGTTCGACTTTGAAATATCTTCTTTTTTTTCGGTGATTTTAATTTTGTTTTTTGCTAACAAATGTTTGTTTTCCGGCAAGTAGCGAGTAGAGCTGCACGAAGCAAGCAATAACAAAAAGCAAGCGCAACCGGCAAGTAAATATAGATAGTGTTTCGACACGTCGTTATCATTAAATTCTTTGCAAAGTTAATGTTTTTCCCCACATAAATTTCAGCTTGCAATAACCGACTTTCGTTTTCGAGAAAAAATTAGTGAATTGATATGTGTTTGTTAATAACTTTAAATTTTAAAATTTTGATATGATTTTTGCTGTTTAGTTGTTTGTTTTATAGTAATTTAACTAATGTTAATAATGTCTGTTGATTAAATGTTTATTTCTTGTTAATAAAAACAGGTGTAATTATATGACATAAAGTGTAAAAATATGGAAATATGTTTTTATATTTGCAAAACCAAAATGAAAACAACAAAGTAATGATTGATTTTAGCGGAAGATATGATTGTAAGCTCGACGACAAATGTCGTTTGGTGCTTCCTATATCGTTTCGCACAAAAGTTCCGAAAGGAGTTTCGTTTATTGTACACAAAAATGTTTTTGAAAAATCGTTGGATATTTATACTCCCGAAGAATGGCAAAAACATTCAAGTGAAGTTTTAGCCGGAATCAATATTCACTCGCGCGAAGGAAATAGAACTTGGATGGCATTTAATCGCTATCGCGCGGAAGTTGTTGTGGACGAGAAAAACGGACGATTTATTGTTCCTCGTTTTTTACTCGATATAGTTGGTGTCGAAAAAGAAGTTGTGTTTGTCGGCAATAAAAATACGATTAGTTTGTGGGCGAAAGATGTTTTAGAAAAAGTAGATAGCGAAATTACCGATGACCAATTTGTCGAATCGTATGAAAAATTAATGAGCCGAAAAAGCCTTTAAAATTTCAAGTTGTTAGATTTCTTAATTTCAAAATAATTGTACTATGTCTGTTTATCACACACCGGTTATGCTGCACGAAAGCGTGAATGCGCTTTGCATAAAAGCCGGCGGCACTTATGTTGATGTAACCTTTGGAGGTGGCGGACATTCTACCGAAATATTAAATCGTTTAAATAATAAAGGAAAACTTTTTGCTTTCGACCGCGATGCCGATGCTCTTGCCAACACGATAAACGATAAACGATTTACACTTATTCGAAATAATTTTCGTTATATCCGAAATCTTTTGCGTTACGAAGGCGTAGAGCAAGTCGATGGAATTTTAGCCGACCTGGGCGTTTCTTCTTTTCAATTCGATACGGCAGAACGCGGTTTTTCGTTTCGTTTCGATGCGGCGCTCGATATGCGGATGAATCAACAATCGGAATTGACTGCGGCAAATGTGCTGAATACATACAGCGAAGCAGATTTGAATTTTATTTTCAAAGTTTATGGCGAAGTGGAAAACACGCCGAGAGTGGTGCGTTTGATAATTGCTCGCCGCAACGAAAAACCAATTGAAACAATCGGCGAATTGTTGGAAACCGTAAAGCCTTGTTTGCCGCGACTTGCAGAACATAAATATTTGGCAAAATTATTCCAAGCCTTACGCATTGAGGCAAATTCCGAAATGCACGCGTTGGAACAATTATTGGTGCAGTCGTTGAAGTTATTGAAACCTGATGGACGCTTGGTTGTGATTACTTATCATTCGTTGGAAGACCGCTTGGTGAAAAATTTTATGCGTTCAGGAAATGTCGAAGGAAAAATAGAAAAAGATTTTTTCGGAAAAGAACAAACTCCTTTTTTAGTTATTACAAGAAAAGCAATGATTCCTACCGAAAACGAAATACAAAAAAACACAAGAGCGCGCAGCGCTAAGTTGCGCGTGGCGGAAATGAAATCGTAAGAAAATGGCAGAAAACAAAAATAAAGAAAATAAAAATATTGTTCGGGGCTTGTTTTCCGGCAATGTGCTGCTCAGCGATTTTATTACAAAGCAATGGAAATATATGCTTTTCCTTGTTGTGTTGGCATTGATTTATATGTGGTTTCATTACAATATGGCTGACACGGTGCGCTCTGTGCGGCGCACAGAGCGAGAAGTAAGAGTTTTGAAAGTGGAATATACTACAAAGCAATCGATACTAATGCGAATGAACAAACAATCGGAAGTGGCAAAAATGTTGAAAGAGCAAGGAATTACGAATATCGCGATGCCGCAAACGCCGCCCAAACGAATAAAAGATTAAAAATTAAAAAAATAATTTATGTCGTCTAACACTCATATGATACGTCGAATCGGTTTGATTTATTCGCTGATTGTGCTATTGAGTATTGGCATAATCGTGAAAATTGTGCTGCTGCAATTCAACAAAGAATTGAAAGATATTGGAGAAAAAATAAGTTATAACGAAGAAGTTTTACCGGCAGTTCGTGGAAGTATTTTAGCGAAAGATGGTCGCTTGTTGGCTGTATCTATGCCGTTTTACGAAATTCGTATGAATTGCATAATGTCCCCCGATTCGTTGTTTAATTCACAAATTGGTTTGTTGGCTGCGGAGTTGGCAAATTTTTTCAAAGATAAATCTGCCGCGCAATATAAAACCGAATTACAAAAAGAACGCGCGAAAAAAAATCAATATAAAAGAATCAACACTCGTTTGGTAAATTATATGGATTTGCAAAAAATCAAACAATTTCCGTTGTTTGACAAAAGAGGCGTTTTGGTTTTAGAAGAAAAAAGTCGTCGCGAATATCCTTACAATCGCTTGGCTTTTCGCACAGTTGGTTATATTAACTCGGAAGGAAAAGGCGCGGGAATCGAAGAATCTTTCGATTCGTATTTGCGAGGTGTTCCCGGACAGCGTATGGTGCAACGGATTCCGGGAGGCGATTGGATGCCGGTAAATAGCGCTGCCGATTTAGTCCCGCGCGATGGCGTTGATGTAGTTACTACAATCGATGTCGATATTCAAGATGCTGCCGAAAGTGCTTTGCGAGAATTATTAACCAAAGACCCATTGTTTGAAGGCGCTACCGCGATAGTGATGGAAACCGCTTCCGGCGAAATTCGCGCGATTGCAAATATGCAACGCAATCCCGATAACACTTATGACGAACGTTTTAATTACGCGATTGCACACCCAACCGAACCCGGCTCTACATTTAAGTTAGCGACTTTAATTGCTTTGTTGGAAGATAATCACGTTACATTGGAAACGCCTATCAACACAGAAAATGGAGTTTGGCGTTATCATAAAAATGATTTTAGAGATTCGCATAGTGGGCTTGGTATTATTTCAATGCAAGAGGTTTTAGAACAATCGTCGAATGTAGGTTTTGCAAAAACTGCGGTCGACTATTACGGTGGAAATCTTACGCAAGAGCGACGATTTATCGACCGTTTATATTCGATGAATTTGAATAAACCTTTGGGTTTGCAAATTACAGGTGAGCGAGCGCCCACAATGCATTATCCCGAAAAAAACAGCAACACTTGGTCGGCGCTTACTTTACCGATGATGGCTATGGGCTACGGTTTGGAATTGACACCGCTGCAAACGCTGACTTTTTATAACGCGGTTGCCAACAACGGAAAAATGGTAAAACCAAAATTTGTAAGTAGTTTACAAACTAAGTCGGGAAAGACGGAAAAAGAATTTCCGACAGAAATAATTAATAGTTCTATTTGTTCGCCTGCGGTTTTAAAACAAGTGCAGCAAGCTTTGCGAGCGGTGGTGCAAAAAGGAACTGCGCGCGGAATAAACGATAGCCGATATAGCATTGCCGGAAAAACAGGAACTGCTCGTTTGTTATTTACAAATAGTCAAGGAAAAAAAGTTTATAGCGAAGATGGCTATCGCAAACACCAAGCTTCGTTTGTTGGCTATTTTCCTGCCGAAGCGCCGAAATATACGGTGATTGTAGTTTTGTATTCCGACAAAACAAGAGGTAATTTTTATGGCGCGACTTGGGCTGCTCCGGTATTCAAAAAAATTGCCGATAAACTTTATGTCGCCAATCAGGATTGGATTTGTGAAGCGCAACCGATAAGCGAAACATTGGAAGAAATTCCTTTTATAAAAGGCGGACAAAAATCGGAAATTGATAAAGTGTTGGACGAATTAAAAATTCCTTCGACACGATTACCAAAGGATACAGAATGGATAGATTTGAAAAAAAGTGATGAATCAATCGCGCAAGTTTCAAAAAATGTGCAACAACAAATAATTCCTTCTGTTGTAAATATGGGCTTGAAAGATGCTTTGTTTTTGTTGGAAAATATGGATTTAAAAGTTTCTTTTTCGGGGCGCGGAAAAGTGTTGAAACAAAGTCCCGACGCGGGAACGCCAATAAATAAAGGGCAACAAATTTATTTGGATTTGGGAATATAAATTGAAAAAAGATGTTACTAACAAAACTTATAGAAAATATAAATCCGTTGGATGTGCAAGGCTCGCCGATGATTGAAATATCGTCGTTGGGTTTGAATTCGAAAACTGCAACTTCCGGACAATTATTTTTTGCTTTGCGTGGCGAAAAATCAGATGGACATAATTATATCGACGATGCTATTGCAAAGGGCGCTATTGCTATTGTTTGTGAAGAATTGCCGAAAAATATAGACAAGAAAATTTGTTATCTGTTAGTTAACGATAGTCACGAAGCAATGGGCGTGTTGGCTTCCGCATTTTATGGAAACCCTTCGCAAAAGCTAAGATTGGTGGGTATTACAGGAACAAACGGAAAAACAACAACTGTTACTTTATTATATCGTTTATTTCGCTCGTTGGGAAACAAAGTTGGTTTGTTATCGACCGTTACAAATTACATTGACGATGCTGAAATACACGCCACACATACAACTCCCGACGCTATTACACTCAATCAATTGTTGTCGGAAATGGTAAACGCGGGTTGCACTTATTGTTTTATGGAAGTGAGTTCGCACGCAATTGTACAAAAACGTATTTCGGGTTTGCACTTTGCCGGAGCGTTGTTTTCCAATATCACACACGATCATTTAGATTATCATAAAACATTTAGCGAATACATTCGTGCGAAAAAAATCTTCTTTGATAATTTGCCCGAAAATGCTTTTGCATTGGTAAATATTGACGATAAAAACGGACGAGTGATGGTGCAAAATACGCAAGCAAAAATAAAAACGTATTCGCTTAAAACAATGGCAGACTACAATTGCCGAGTAATTGAAAGTTCGTTTGAAGGAATGCAACTTGTAGTATCCGGCTTAGATGTTTGGACTCGTTTTATTGGCACTTTCAATGCGTATAATTTATTGGCGGTATATGCAACTGCCGATTTGTTAGGTGTCGAAAAAGATGAAGCGCTTCGTTTGCTGAGCGCGATGGAAGCTGTTTCCGGACGTTTTGAATATGTGCGAGGAAAAAATAATATTGTCGCGATTGTCGATTATGCGCATACGCCCGACGCTTTGGAAAATGTATTGAACACGATTAACGATATTCGGAAAAACGGAGAACAATTAATTACAGTCGTGGGTTGTGGCGGAAATCGTGATGCGACAAAGCGTCCCGAGATGGCACGAATAGCTGTTGAAAATAGCGATAAAGTTATTTTAACTTCCGATAATCCGCGCGACGAAGAGCCTGCCGCAATTTTAGAAGATATGAAAGCCGGATTGGATACGGCGCAACGCAGCAAAACATTATTGATTATCGACCGCCACGAGGCAATTCGCACTGCTGTAATGTTGGCGCAACCCGGCACTGTTATTTTGGTTGCAGGAAAAGGACACGAAACTTATCAAGAGATTCGTGGCGAGAAAAAACACTTTGACGACAAAGAAATTTTGATGCAAGAACTGAATAATTAAAAACGAATTTACCTATGCTTTACCATTTATTCGATTACTTAAATACGCAATTTGATATTCCCGGCGCGCGGTTGTTTCATTATTTGACATTCCGTTCGTCTGTGGCAATTATCTTATCGTTGATTATTGCAATGGCTCTTGGTAAGCGAATTATTCGCTTCATTCAACGCAAACAGATAGGCGAAGAAATTCGCGACCTTGGTTTAGAAGGACAATTACAAAAAAAAGGAACGCCTACAATGGGCGGTATTATTATATTGTTAGCTATTTTAGTTCCTGTTTTGTTAATCGGCGACCTTTCAAATATTTATACTCGCCTAATGATTATTACTACTGTTTGGCTTGGTATTATTGGCTTTGCAGATGATTATATAAAAGTTTTTAAAAAGAAAAAATCGGGATTACAAGGACGTTTTAAAATTATCGGACAAGTTGGTTTGGGCATAGTTGTCGCGCTCACTATGTGTTTCTGCGACGATGCGGTAGTTCGCGAACGAGTATCGCAAGCCACGCCGAATGCGCAAGAAGAAATTATTATCGGCAGAGATGGCGAAGAACACGTATTTGTGCGCGACTCGAAAAGTACGCAAACAACAATTCCTTTTGTGAAAGGCAACGAGTTTGATTATGCTTGGTTGTCGCCTTGGGACGGAGCTTTCGGAAATTTTATAGGTTGGTTTATTTATGCAATTGTAATAATTATAATAATAACGGCGGTTTCAAATGGCGCAAATCTCACCGATGGAATGGATGGCTTGGCTTCCGGCGTTTCTATAATTGTCGGGACAACTTTGGGAATATTAGCTTATCTGTCGGGAAATATTATTTACGCCGATTATTTGAACATTATGTATATTCCAAACACCGGGGAATTAGTGGTGTTTATGGCTGCTTTCATTGGCGCGTTAATCGGATTTTTGTGGTACAATTCTTATCCGGCACAAGTGTTTATGGGCGATACCGGAAGTTTGGCAATTGGTGGAATTATTGCGGTGTTCGCGATTATTATTCGAAAAGAATTGCTGATTCCTGTTTTATGCGGAATATTTTTTGTAGAAAGTTTGTCGGTAATTATACAAACAATTTATTTTAAATATACAAAGCGTAAATATGGCGAAGGTCGCCGCGTTTTCAAGATGTCGCCTTTACACCACCATTTTCAAAAATCCGGAGATGGAAGTATTGATGCGATTATTCAACGTCCGCTCAAACCGATTCCCGAAGCAAAAATTGTAACGCGCTTTTGGATTGTCGCGATATTGTTGGCTGTGGTAACGATAGTAACTTTAAAAGTTCGATAAAAAATAGAAATCTAACCGATGAAAAAGATTGTAGTATTAGGAGGAGGAGAAAGTGGAGTAGGCGCGGCAGTGTTGGCACAAGCCAAAGGCTTCGATGTTTTTTTGTCCGATGCGGGAATGTTGAAAGAACAATTTCGGAGTATGTTGCAGCATTATCACATTTCGTTTGAAGAAGGAAAACATACCGAAGCTGAAATTTTGGATGCCGATGAAGTGATTAAAAGCCCCGGCATTCCTGACAAAGCGCCTTTGGTACAAAAACTGATAGCAAAACAAATTCCGGTTATTTCCGAAATAGAATTTGCCGGACGTTTTTGCAACGCGAAGAAAATTTGTATTACCGGAAGCAATGGAAAAACAACCACAACTTCAATCATTTATTTTTTATTGAAAAACGCGGGACTGAATGTCGGATTAGCAGGAAACATTGGAAAAAGCTACGCCTATCAAGTGGCGACAGAGCAACACGATTATTATGTAATTGAATTAAGTAGTTTTCAATTGGACGGAATGTGCGATTTTAAAGCAGATATCGCGGTGTTGCTGAATATCACGCCCGACCATTTAGACCGCTATGAATATAAAATGGAAAACTATGTGAAAGCGAAATTTCGCATTACACAAAATATGTCGAAAGACGATTGTTTTATTTTTTGCTCGGACGATGAAGTGACGATGTCGCATTTGAATCAAATTGTGATGAAAGCACAAATGTTGCCGTTCTCACAAACCGAACAAATAGAACAAGGAGCTTATGCGATAGATGAATTTTTACACTCGAATTATCGTGAAAATAAATTTTCGATATTGATTGAAGAATTGGCATTACAAGGAAAACACAATGTTTATAACTCAATGGCGGCGGCTGTTGCCGGACAAGTGTTGAATATTCGCAACGAAGTTATTCGCGAAAGTTTAATGAAATTTCAAGGCGTCGAACACCGTTTGGAATCTGTACTGAAAGTCCGCGATGTGTTATATATCAACGATAGCAAGGCAACCAATGTAAATTCAACTTGGTACGCGTTGGAAAGTGTGAAAACGAAAGTTGTGTGGATTGCCGGAGGAACAGATAAAGGAAACGATTATTCAGCCTTATACGATTTGGTAAAAGATAAAGTAAAAGCGTTGGTTTGCTTGGGTGTTGATAACGAAAAATTACACCAAGCATTTACCGATAAAGTTGCAACAATTGTCGATGTGCAATCTGCTGCCGATGCGGTACAAGCTGCTTATAAATTAGCCGAAGCAGGCGAAACTGTACTGTTGTCGCCGGCTTGCGCGAGTTTCGATTTATTCAAAAATTATGAAGACCGCGGACAACAATTTAAAGAAGCGGTAAGAAATTTATAGTAAAACGTAAAACGAAAAAAACGTGAAAGAAGAAAACGAAATAAACAACCAACCTGAAACCGTTGCAGCAAGCGCAGAAAGACGCTCGTTTTGGAAAAGTTTCAAGGGCGACAAAGTGATATGGCGCATTGTCATTGCTTTGTCTATCGTGTCGCTCTTAGCGATTTATTCGTCCACCGGCGCAATGGCTTATTTGAAAGGACAAACAACTTTCGGCTATCTAATAAAACAACTTATTTTTGTGTTGGCGAGTATGTTTGTCGTATATGTGGCGCACAATATTTCAATTATTTGGTATCGTCGTTTGGCAAAATTAATTTTCTTCACGTCAATTATTTTGTTGCTGCTTACTTTTGTCGTTGGTGTTACGCTTAACGAAGGAAGCCGTTGGCTGCGCATTCCCGTTATCGGACTTACTTTTCAGCCGGCTGATATTGCAAAAATTGGTTTGATATTATATATTGCGAAAGTGTTTGAAGAAGGAGGAATCGATTCGTTTAAACAATTTTTTTGGCGAATATTAACGCCCATAGCTGTCGCTTGTGTGTTGATTTTATGGGGCAGTACGTCCGCCGCGATATTATTAGGATTTTCAGTTTTTATTTTATTATTTGTTGCCGGAGTTCGTAATTCTTATTTATGGAAAACTCTTGGTATTGCTTGCGCAGCAATAGCTGTAATTGTAACTTTGGGTTATACCACTCCGTATTTTCCACGTATCGAAACGGCGGTAAACCGCGTGGTAACTTATACGAAAGGAGATGATAATACGGAAAAAGATAAAGCAAAAGTATTTCAATCCGAACAATCAAGTATCGCGATAGCCACTGGAGGAATTATTGGAAAAGGTCCCGGAAATAGTACGCAACGCCACGTTTTGCCGCACCCATATTCCGATTTTGTTTATGCGATAATTATTGAAGAGTATGGTTTGGTGGGAGGATTTATCGTGCTGTTTTTGTATTTGATTTTGCTTTATCGAGCGGTCGTCATTGCGAGGTCGTGTACAAAAATTTTTCCGGCGCTTACTGTGTTAGGATTGATGATGCTTACCGTTTTTCAAGCGATGATAAATATGTGTGTGGCGGTGGGAATTTTTCCGGTTACAGGACAAACTTTGCCTTTTATCAGTTTGGGCGGAAGTTCGCTTGTAACAATGGGCTTCGCTATGGGAATAATTCTTTCGATAAGTCGTGCGACAGAAGAACGCGATATGTCGAAAGTGGCAATGAAAGCGGTAGTAGAAGAAAATCAAGAATAAAAAAAATGAAAAATGATGCAAGAAAACACAACATATTCTTCACTTAAAGTGATAATCAGCGGTGGTGGCACGGGCGGACATATTTATCCGGCAGTTTCAATTGCCAACGCGTTGAAACAACGAATACCAAATGTGTCAATTTTGTTTGTTGGCGCGGAAGGACGAATGGAAATGGAAAAAGTTCCTGCTGCCGGTTATCAAATCGTTGCCTTGCCGGTAGCCGGTTTGCAACGAAAATTATCGTGGAAAAATTTAATCTTGCCTTTTAAAATTTTAAAAAGTATTCGTAAAGCTTCGGTAATTATCAAAGAATTTAAACCCGATGTAGTGGTTGGCGTGGGCGGTTATGTGAGCGGTCCTGTATTGTGGGCGGCGCAACGAAAAAAAATTCCGACTTTATTGCAAGAACAAAATTCTTATGCCGGAGTAACGAATAAAATATTGGCAAAACGCGCGACAAAAATTTGTGTAGCTTACGACGGAATGGAAAATTTTTTCGCGAAAGAAAAAATTAGTCTTTTAGGAAACCCTGTGCGACAAGACTTGCAGCGCGACAATGGTTCGTTGCGAGCAGAAGCAGCCGCGTTCTTTGGTCTCGATGCGAACAAGAAGACAGTTTTAATTGTTGGCGGAAGTTTAGGCGCTCGCACTTTGAATCAAACAATGATAAAAACCTTGCCGGACGTAGCAAATAGCGATGTGCAATTTGTTTGGCAAACCGGAAAATTTTATTTTGAGCAAGCAAAAACTGCGGCGCAATCGGTGGCAAATGTAAAAGTTTGTGATTTTATTTATCGTATGGATTATGCTTTTGCTTTGGCAGATGTAGTGATTTCGCGCGCCGGAGCAGGAACAATTTCGGAATTATGTGTGGTGGCAAAACCTTGTATTTTTGTGCCGTCGCCAAATGTTTCCGAAGACCACCAAACAAAAAATGCGCAAGCGTTGGTTAATAAAAATGCTGCGCTAATGGTTACAGATGCTAATGCTCCTGCGCAATTAATTTCGGCAGCATTGGATTTATTGAAAAATAAAAATCGTTGCAACGAGTTGCAAAATAATATAGCAGCGTTGGCAAAACCCAATGCCGCTAACGATATAGTTGATGAATTATTAAAATTGATAAAGTAAAAACACGAATGAATAGTCATACACATAATCCGGATGCCGTTTATTTCATTGGAATTGGCGGAATAGGAATGAGTGCTTTGGCGCGTTATTACAAGCACGCCGGAGCGCAAGTTGCCGGCTATGATCGCACACTTTCGTTGCTTACGGCAGAGTTGGAACGCGAAGGAATTGCTATTCATTACGAAGATAATTTAGAAAAAATTCCTGCCGATTTTACCGCTTCAAACAAAAATGTGTTGGTTATTTACACGCCTGCGGTGCCTGCAGAACATAGCGAATTGAATTATTTTAAAAATAATAATTATACGGTTATTAAACGTTCTGCTGCTTTGGGACATATTGCTGCGACAAAAACAACTTTAGCGGTTGCAGGAACGCACGGAAAAACCACTACTTCTACTTTGTTGGCACATTTGCTAACGCAAGCAGGAGGCGGTTGTACGGCGTTTTTAGGGGGAATTTCTAAAAATTATCAAAGCAATTTATTGTTGTCGGACGCGCCGGCGTTGGTGGCGGAAGCCGATGAATTCGACCGTTCGTTTTTGCAATTGTTTCCTCAAATTGCGGTAATCACAGCAACCGATGCCGATCATTTAGATGTATATGGAACTGCTGATACGATGAAACAAGCGTTTGCCGATTTTGCGTTGCAAGTAAAATCGGGCGGCGCGTTGATTTTAAAAGAAGGAATAGAATTACCAATAAATGATTCTTCGTTGAAAATTTATCGTTATGCTTTCGATAAAAAATGTGATTTTTATGCGAGCAATATTCGGCGAATGAATAACGGATATTTGCAATTCGATTTGCATTTGTTAGATGTTGTATTAACCGATTGCGAATTGGGAATACTTGGTTGGGTAAATGTTGAAAACGCTGTGGCAGCGACAGCTGTGGCTTATCTTTATGGTGTCGATGTCGAAGCGATGAAAAAAGCGTTGGCAAATTTTTCGGGTGTGCAACGTCGTTTCGATGTGCAAATTAACACGCCGAATTGTACTTATATCGACGATTACGCGCACCACCCCGAAGAATTGCGAGCAGCAATTACTTCGCTGCGCGAAACTTTTCCGACACGAAAAATAACAGGGATTTTTCAACCGCACTTATATACTCGAACACGTGATTTTGTCGATGGTTTTGCCGAAAGTTTAAGCCTTTTGGACGAGTTGATTTTATTGGATATTTATCCGGCGCGTGAATTGCCGATAGAAGGTGTTACGTCAAAAATAATTTTTGATAAAGTAACGATTGCAAATAAACAATTATGCCAAAAAGAAAATTTGTTGAATATACTGAAAACAAAAAATACAGATGTGCTTGTAACCTTTGGCGCAGGCGATATCGACCGCTTTGTGCAACCGATACGAGAATTATTATTAAATAAAAAATAAACGAAATTTTTTAAAACGAATGAATACAAAACAAAAAATAATGCTTGTGGTTACAATCTTGCTATTCGTTTCTTATTTGGTAGTGGCTACCGGATTTGTGAACGAAAAGCGGAAGCATATTTATTGTAATACTATTCAAATAACTATTTGCGACAGCGCGCTCAATCGTTTTGTAAGCGTTGCCGATGTGCGTAAATTAGTTGAAAGTGATAATCGAAAAGTGATTGGCGTTCCGGTTGAAGAAATAAATACCAAAGAATTGGAAGAAAAATTGAACGCGCACAATGTTGTAAAAAACGCGGAAGTGTTTACTTCTATCGATGGAAAATTGCACGTTCGCGTCTATCAACGCCGACCGATTGTGCGAGTGCACACGCTTGCCGGAAGTTATTATATTGATGAAACCGGATACTTGTTTCCGTTGACAAATGTATATACTTCCTATGTTCCGATTGTTACCGGAAATATTTCGGTGTCGTTTAAATCCGGCTATTGTGGCGAGATTCCGAAGGAAGATAAACTATTGCAACAAATTTATCACTTTGGTTCTTTCTTGCAAAACAATGATTTTTGGGCGTCGCAAATTCAGCAACTTTATGTGCAAACGCCCTACAATATAGATTTTGTGCCGCGTGCAGGAAATCAACTAATTAAATTAGGAACATTGGATAACGTAGAATATAAACTTAAAAAATTATATGCCTTCTATAAACAAGCGATACCGCAAGAAGGTTGGGATAAATATTCGAAAATTGATTTACGATATAGTAATCAAGTAGTAGCAACAAAACGATAATAACAATAAAAAATATAAATTATGGAAGAATTTATTGCCGCAATAGACCTTGGCACAACCAAAGTAGTAACCATTCTCGGACGTAGGTCAGCCGACAACAAAGTGCATATAATCGCGAGCAGCGAAGTGCCTTCAAAAGGTATTATGCGTGGCGAAGTGTTGAATATTCGTGAAGTTGAAGAAGCAATACGTGTAACCGTAAACGATGTTCGTCAAAAATCGGGAATTGATTTTAAAGAAGTGTATGTTGGCATTGCAGGACAACATATTCGCAGAATTGATAGTCGTTTGGACAATATTCGTCTCGATGATTACGAAGAAATTTCGGCGCGAGAAATTAGCGAAATGAAAGAGAAAATGTACAAGACAAGTATCGAGCCGGGCGAAAAAATATTGCACGTAATTCCTCAAAGTTATAATGTAGATAGCCACCTTGGCGTTGCTCCCGATGCGGTTGTCGGAATGTTGGGAAAACGAATTGAAGGAAATTATCGCATTTTTGTAGGAAGAACACAATCGGCAAATTATACGCAACGTTGTGTCGAGCAAGCAGGATTGAAATTGAAGCAACTTGTGTTAGAGCCTTTGGCTTCGGCGAAAGCAGTTTTGTCCGACGACGAAAAAGCGATTGGTGTAGCAATGGTTGATATTGGCGGCGGAACTACCGATTTGGTTGTTTATTACGATAATATTGTTCGTCACACAGCAGTTATTCCTTTTGGCGGAAATGTAGTTACCGAAGATATTCGTCACGGTTGCGGTATTTTATCGAGAGATGCAAATAATATTAAATTGCAATACGGCTCGTGTTTCAGCGATTTGGTAAATAATACAATGTTAGTATTGAAAGGCGTGAACGGACGTGAAGCGCGTGAATTTACTTTCAAATTTTTGGCGGAAATTATTGAAGCGCGTATGTCAGAAATTATTGAAGCGGTGATGTACGAAATTGAACGTTCGGGTTATGCCGACAAACTTCCGGCAGGAATTGTATTTACCGGCGGCGGCGCTATGATTCAACATTTATCGGAATTTGTGAGAGCAAAAACAGGAATGGAAGCGCGCATTGCAAAACCGTTAAATATTACTTCCGACTCGGCAGACGAAGTAAAACAATGCAGCTATTCAACAGCAGTTGGATTATTATTGAAAGGTTTGGAAGTTGCTCTTCCTGTTGAGGAAAAAGAAGAACTAGTAGTAGAAATAGAGGAAGAAGAAATTGTGGTAAAAAAACCGGAGAAACCGATAAAAACTAAAAAGCCGACAAAACCAACGTCTAGAATATCTATTGGATTTGGAACTTTGTTTGATGATTTTTTCAAAGTTACACCTGATGCCGACCAAGTATAAGCGTATTCAATCAATACAAAAATTGTAAATTATGTCAATAGAAGAAATAACTCCCATTGATTGGGTGGAGCAAAAAGGCTCAATTATTAAAGTAATAGGAGTGGGCGGCGGCGGCAACAACGCGGTAAATCATATGTTTCGCTCAGGCATTAAAGATGTCGATTTTGTGATTTGCAACACCGATAGTCAAGCTTTGACAGCAAGTCCGGTGGCATATAAAATTCAGTTGGGCGAAACGCTAACCAGAGGACGTGGCGCAGGTTGCAATCCCGAACAAGGACGACAAGCGGCGGAAGAAAGCCGACAAAAAATTGAAGATTTACTTTCGGAAAATACCGAAATGGTTTTCATTACTGCCGGAATGGGCGGAGGCACAGGCACAGGCGCAGCGCCGGTAATTGCAAAAATTGCGCGCGAAATGGGAATGCTCACGGTGGGAATTGTAACGCTTCCGTTTCGGCACGAAGGACAAAAATTTATGGAGCGCGCGCGCGCAGGAATTTGCGAAATGCAGCAGCACGTCGATAGTTTGCTTGTAATTGATAATCAAAAATTATACGATATTTATGGTGAGTTTTCAATTTTTGAAGCATTTCAGAAAGCTGATGATATATTGACAATCGCCGCGAAAGGTATTGCCGAAATCGTTACGCGCCACGGAGTTATGAATGTGGATTTTGCCGATGTAAAAATGGTAATGAAAGATAGCGGAGTCGCGATTATGGGAACAGGAACAGCTCGTGGCGAGCAACGGGCTTTGCGAGCGATAGAAATGGCGCTTACTTCGCCTTTATTGAATGATAGCGATGTGTCGGGCGCGAAAAATGTGTTGGTAAATATTACTTCGCCGGAGAAAACGAACGGAGTTACGATGTCGGAAGTGGAGCAAATTATGCAATATGTACGGGAAAAAACAGGCGATATCGAAAACTGCAAACGCGGTTTCGTAATAGACGAAAGTATGGGTGACTCGATATCGGTAACAGTAGTGGCAACAGGTTTTGGAACACAAACGATTCCTACAATGATAGTGAATTACGAGCCCGAAGTAAAACGCATATATGTTGATGACGAGCAGGAGGATAAAGAAATTCTTGACGACGATTTCTTCAATAGCGACGTCGAGATGCAGGCAGATGAAGATGACGAAATTACGGTTGACCCCAATCGCAGAGTATTTAAAATTGAATCGGAAGACGAAATCGAACATACTTCGACAACAAAGCCTCAGGCAACAAAACCGATTATTCCGGCTACCAAACCAACATTAATTTTGGAAAAAGATACGAATATCGAAGAATTGGAAAAAGTGCCGGCATATATGCGCCGTAAATCAGTAGATACGCCGCCGTCGAGCGTGGTAACAAAACCGTCAATCGAAAATTCGTCTTCCATTCGGACAATAAATGGAGTGCATAGATTGGGTGGCGACAATACGTTTTTATATCGCACGCAAGATTAAGAGAGGAAAATAAAAAATATAAAACAGGGCGAATAATTTTATTCGCCCTGTTTTTTCGTCATTCCGAGCGAAGTGAAACGAAGTCGAGGAATCTGTTGCCTTTCGCTTTTCCACCCCCCTTAATCCCCCGCCAGCGGGGGAAATTCAATTCTCCCCCTTTGGAGGGGGCAAGGGGGAGGAAAAAAAATGAGACGCTACGGTGAACAAGGTGGAAACAGATTCCTCGACTGCGCTCGGAATGACGGGATACGCTTAACAAGACAAAACATTTTTTCTATTCACCCTCTAATTTCGATATCCTAAATTAAAACCTTACCTTCGTAGCTTTATTTTTTAGAAAATCGAAATGATTGTTTTATTATATATAGGATTAGTTATTGCAGCTTACCTCTTGGGTTCTATCTCAAATGCGGTGTGGGTAGGCAATTGCTTTTTCAAAATTGATGTGCGGAAATATGGAAGTAACAACGCCGGAGCAACCAACACTATGCGTGTACTTGGTTGGAAAGCA
>JGI994J12354_10002119_pt1 | contig 19647 bp, 16 predicted proteins | sample IntmicLarv3ML3BL_FD_12354 | JGI IMG/M metagenome (IMG submission 12354)
GGCTTCCTCCCGCCGTTACCCATGGGTGGGATTCAAGCCGGATCGAGAAGCCGGAAAGGATATCCTTATGGTGAACGACCTATGCAAAACGGCGGACGGTGCTGTGTTGAAGGATATCTCCTTCGTCATGGACAAGGGTGATAAAATCGCGCTGGTCGGAGATGAACAGGCAATCACACTGCTCATGCGGGTTCTCATGGAAGAAGAGGTACCTGAAAGCGGCAGCTTCAAATGGGGCGTCAGCACATCGCAAGCCTACTTTCCCCGTGACAATACGGCCTTTTTTGAAGGAAACAACGATCGGCTGCTTGATTGGTTGGCGCAGTATTCGGAGGATCAGTTTGAGAGTTATTTGCGTCAGTTTTTGGGGCGTATGCTTTTCTCCGGCGATGATGTCTATAAGGCTGTCAACGTGCTTTCCGGCGGCGAAAAAGTGCGGTGCATGCTTTCACGTATGATGTTGTCGGGCGCTAATGTGTTACTGCTCGATCAGCCTACAAATCATCTGGATTTGGAAGCTATTAGTGCGTTGAATACCGGGTTGACCGATTACCCGGGAAGCATCGTGTTTTCCTCCCATGACCACCAGTTCGTGCAAACAATCGCCAATCGTATTGTTGAAATTACCTCGGAAGGCATCAAGGATTATAAAATGACATTTGAGGAATATCTTGAGCTATAGCACTGTGTTTTGTGCCTGTTATATGTATGAGTTGCGCGTATTTGCCAAAGAATTTCAGGAAGTCTATTGTTAAAAACAGTAGACTTCTTTTCTTTTATGTGGTAAAATAGACTAGTAAGGGGAGTTTTTTATATAGAAAAGTTCTGTTTTTTAAAACAAATGAATATATTGTAAGATTATACTATCAAATGAGGTGAGAAGAACATTGAACATCTTTGGGGATGACAACTTGAAGACCATAAAAACGAAAATTGCATTAAGTGAAGCATTACGCAATCTTTTGGAGCGGCAGAGCTTTGAAAAAATTGCGGTTAGGAACATCTGTGAGGAAGCACTGATAAGCCGTACGACTTTCTATGCGCATTTTAGTGATAAATATGATTTTTTGAACTATTGGCTGACGAGCTTGCTGCCCGGTGATGCTGGGCAGCCGTACACATACGCAAAGGCTTCGACAGTTTTAAATAAACTTATACTGGAAAACAAAAAGGTTATCCGCAACCTAATGCTGGATGCAAGAAAGGAAACTCTTACGGTGCTGTCGGATGTAATCCTTGCGACTCTTGTCTTTTCGGCAGACGGCGGGAAGGATGACAGCAAAAATATTGTTGTGTCCAATTTTTATGCAGGCGGGATTCTTTTTTATTTTTTATGGCAGGTTGAGCATAAGTTTCCGGAGGAGCTTGCGCCCGTGAATGAACATTTATATGAAATTATACAATGCTTTCAAACACTTTTAAATAAAGGGGATAAATAATTATGGAAAAGAAAGAAACAGGCTCTCTGCAGGACATTTTAAACGCGGCATATAAGGCGCTTGGCAATCCTATTTTTGTTTTCAACATGGAGTATGAGCTTATTGCGCATTCGGACGGCGCTGACAACGACGACAGCATTTGTATGGAATTTCTGGAGTATGGAAAACTGGGAAGTGAAACTTTAGAATTCTTCAAAAACGAATGCTTTATTGACGCAGTGGCAAGCTGTGACGGCGTTACCTATTTGATTAGCGACAAGCTGAAATATGACCGCATTTTCGGGCAGCTTTATAACAAAAAGCGTTTGCCTGTGGCCGATTTGGTGATTGTTGCATGCGAAAAGCCCTTTGAACCAAATACAGCGAATCGGGTCAAAGAGCTTTGTGAAGATGTATCAAAATTCTTTTCGAAGGATACCTTTTATCAGGTATACGGACATGCTTATCAAGAGGCTATTGTGACGAAGCTGATTAAAGGAAATATTGAAAACAAAGGCATTTATGCCGGACATGTGGCCAATATTGATAACGGCTTGAAGGATAATATTTTTATGGCAGTGGGCATTTTCGCGCAGTCCGATTTAACCTATAACAATCTTGCTTGTCATAGGGATTTGTTTGCGCGCACATTTCCCGCCTTTAAGTGGTTTGTTTATGGGCAGCATCTTGTGGCGCTTATCAGTTCTGCGACGACAGAAATTGACGCAACGGAGCTGAAGAAACTTCGGCGGCTTTTAAAGCACAAGGGTATGCGCATGGGTATTAGTGACTGCTTTGAAAATCTGTTTACTATGCATATGCATTATGCGCAGGCTCTGCATGCGTTGGAGAGCAGCAAGCATGATGGCAAGGAATCAATTTTCTTTTTCACTGCTGCTTATTCTGCGGAGTAGCAAGCGGGTCGATTATGGTGTGACAAATTTTTTCCACAATGTTGCTGAGTCCATTGAAGCGCAGCAGGTATTCAGCCTGTTGATTTGTCAGTTCATCGATGCTGTTTGCTATGCAGTATTGTTGTAAAACTGCCTTAAGCGGTTGACTGCCGAACTTTGCTTGTAGCCGCCGCAGGGTTTGCTGCTTTGGCGGAAGGGTTTTGCTGCCGACTGCGTGTGCAAGTACCGCCACAGCAACAACATTGCCGCCACCTGCAATCACATATTTGCGCAGCGCGGATACTGTGCCGCCCTGGGTCAATATGTCGTCAACAAGGATGTAGCTTGTGTTGTGGTTTACGTTCCCTTTGAAGGTGGGTTGATAGAGGAGCCGCTCCATAGCTCTCATGTTCTTTCGCTGGCAGCTTCTGTGTGTGGAAACGGTTTTGCAAACTTTTAGGCCTATGTTTTGTGCCAGTGCGATGGGAAGTTTGTTCTCTGTCATAACAGGCAGCAGCTCTGCGTTGGGGTAGCGTTTTTTGAGTTCCGAAAGGTGTTTCGCCTTGACACAGGTGGTTACGACGGCTGTTGCTGCTTTTAAATCGCCTTCCTTTGCCTCTGTGAACCCTGCGCAGCTTTTTAGAAATGAGATGGACGTTTGTCCGCAGACTGCCGGAAAGTCTTTTCCCCATGTGAATAAATTTGTTTCTGTTTTCAACCGAACGCATCTCCTTTTTAATGAAAGTTTATGCGAAAATTAGAGGAAATGCAATTGACAGTATTTGATTTTTGTGTTTTACCGTACAGATTTTCGAAAGTATTCTGTTTGTTTGCGGCTATAAAAAAATCCCGTCATTATGACGGGATTTTTTGTTTATCCGATTTCTAAAATATTCAAAACGGGGCCAATCAGTCTTGTTGGGTCGGTTTCATTGAAGTTTACTGTCAATGTGCTGTTTGCACCTGCGGGTGTGGTAAAAATGGCTGCTGAAGTCACCGAATTTGCGCCAACCTGACCTGTTGCCCGATTGACAAAGCTTGCGACGCCTGAGCCTCCCACATTGACACCGTTTAGGTGTATGCTTAAGGAGGAGCCGGCTCTGTTTGCCACCGGGTCTACTGCTCCTTCAAATATGGCCTGATAAGCCTTGCCTCCTGCTAGATATACCGTTGTTGACGTGGGTGTAAAACTCATGCAACCACCGGAAATAATACCGATACTATCAAAAAGAATGGGTTGCTGATCGGTGTAGACGGTGCTTTGCAGGTTCAGCGAACCGTATATGCGTAGATAACAAGGGGTTCTTCCTGATCCCGGGTCACCTTTTTCGCCTTGCTGTCCTTGCGGGCCTTGAGGACCCATGACGCCCTCGTCGCCTTTTTCACCCTTTGGACCCTGTTCGCCTGCTTCGCCTTTTGAGCCTTGTTGTCCCTGAGGGCCTTGAGGACCCATGACTCCTTCATCACCCTTTTCGCCTTTTGGACCCTGTTCGCCTGTTTCGCCTTTTGAGCCTTGCTGCCCTTGTGGACCTTGGGGGCCTATAGCGCCCTCGTCACCTTTTTCGCCTTTCGGGCCAGCGGGGCCGGGATCACCTTTTTCACCTTGTGCACCAGCTGTACCGGGGTCACCTTTTTCGCCCTGTAGCCCTTGTTCACCGCGGTCGCCCTTGTCACCTTTTTCTCCTTGTGCACCAGCTGTACCGGGGTCACCTTTTTCGCCCTGTAGCCCTTGCTCGCCTCGGTCACCCTTGTCACCCTTTTCTCCTTGTGCACCAGCTGTACCGGGGTCACCTTTATCGCCCTGTAGCCCTTGTTCACCTCGGTCGCCTTTGTCACCCTTTTCGCCTTGTGCACCAGCTGAACCAGGGTCACCTTTTTCACCTTGTAATCCTTGCTCGCCGCGGTCGCCTTTATCGCCTTGTAACCCTTGTTCACCGCGGTCACCTTTGTCACCCTTTTCTCCTTGTGCACCAGCTGTACCGGGGTCACCTTTTTCACCTTGTAACCCTTGTTCGCCTCGGTCGCCTTTATCGCCCTGTAGCCCTTGTTCACCACGGTCGCCTTTATCGCCCTTTTCTCCTGGTGCGCCAGCTGTACCGGGGTCACCTTTTTCGCCTTGTAACCCTTGTTCACCGCGGTCACCCTTTTCGCCTTGCAGGCCTTGTGCGCCGGGAACGCCCTGGTCGCCTTTTTCGCCTTGTAACCCTTGTTCGCCGCGGTCGCCTTTTTCACCTTGCGGGCCGTGTGGGCCGGGGTCTCCTTTATCGCCCTTTTCGCCTTTGCAACATTTTGAACAACAGCAAGAACAGGTGTGGCCGCTGCATTTACGGCATTCGCAGACGTCTACCCATATATTTTGATTGCATGATTTGCAATTATTTTTACAGCTATTACATAATTTCATACATACATTTCCCTTTCTACAGCTCATTGCTGTATTGCATCATATTCGGAAAAAAACAGTGCCGTTCTTTTTCACGGACAGTTGCGCGAATCTGTACGGAAAAGCGCATCGCTTTCTTCCTGTGCTGCATACACTATGACTGCGTGAGGAAGGGAGGTTCCCCTATGAGAAATGTCGATGCCATCAAAATTAACAATCAGCTAAATCTGTTTTTATCGATGACAAGTGCCGAAAAAACCGCAAATGCATACAAGCTGGATGGTTACGACCCTCTGCACAAAAGCTGGCGGCTCATTGTGAAATACAACGGTNACATTGCGTCGGCGGCACTGGCGTTTAATGCGTTGACTGAAATCATTAATGAGCGGTATGCCGTTGTGTGCATCAGCGAGCCGTACATAAAGAACTTTTCCTTGTGCGATGAAGTGGAGTATATTGAAGCGCCAAGGAAACTGCACAGAAGCCTTGAAAGCAGTATGCGAGAGGCGTGTATTACCCGGGTACAGGTGACTTCTCCTTACAATTTAAAGGGCGACGGTGTGCTGATTGCGATTATTGATTCGGGCATTGATTTCACCCATTCGGATTTTCGACACAGAGACGGCAAGAGCCGCATTTATGCTCTTTGGGATCAAAGTGCGGATGGTACACCTCCCCTGGGCTACTCCTACGGAAGAGAATACACACAAGAAGACATAAATAATGCGCTTGCCTCCGATGACATACAGCTTGTGCCTCATACGGATTCCTTGGGGCATGGAACGCATGTTGCCGGAATTGCGGCGGGGAGCGGTGCTCCTTCCGGTGTTGCACCTCACGCAGGCCTTCTTATCGTAAAGCTTGGCAGTCCTGATTATGACGGCTATCCAGTGAATACCATTGACATTATGTTTGCGGTCAAATATGTACTGGAAAAAGCCCGGGAATTGAATATGCCGATAGCCATTAATTTCAGCTATGGTGCGACATTGGGCGCGCATGACGGAACCGGTCTTTTTGAGAGCTACATAGACGATATTGCCCTTAGCTATCGAACCTCCATCGTTGTTGCTATGGGAAATGAGTGTATGCGCGCCCGTCACACAAGCGGAATTGCCGCACGAAATAGTGAAGTGGAATTTGTCGTTTGTAATGGGACGCAAAATATTTCTCTGGATATTTGGATTTCAAATATGAACTATTTTGACCTGGAGGTAATCAATCCGCAGGGCATTTCTTCAGGGACTGTCAAGGCTTTCGGTAGGAACTACCGCTACCATATCGGCACAGAGCAGCTTCTTATTATGTTCCACCACGCAACGCCTTACAGCACAAAAGGTAATATTTCAGTAGACATATTTTCCGAGACTTCGCTGCTTTGTGAGGGTATATGGAAATTGGTTTTACACCCGGTAAACAGCCTTACTACAGCCTATGACATCTGGATGCATGCGCCGAATTTTTTGCAGAACTGCCGTTTTGTGCATCCGACTCTTGAAAACACTATTACCATTCCGGCTACGGCACGGCGGGTTATTTCGGTTGCGGGGTACAATCATACTACCGGAAATATCGCGAGCTTTTCCGGGCGGGGTGCGGTTGGGGGAGCGTACTTGAAACCCGATTTAACCGCTCCTTGCGAAGGTATTTTTGCGGCGGCAGTTGGCGGCGGATATACGGCTATGAGCGGTACAAGTATGGCTGCGCCTTTTGTTACAGGTGCGGCGGCGCTTATGCTGGAATGGGGTATTGTGCGGGGATATGATCGGTATTTATACGGAGAGAAGCTGAAGTCCTACTTATGTCTTGGCGCACAACAGGGAAAAAATGCACTATATCCAAATACAGTTTGGGGGAATGGTAGTTTATGTCTGATGAACACAATGAAAAAGTTGATTTAGGGTATGAGGATGAGCTGCGAATTACATCTGAGGATTATGTAAATCTGATTGTTGACAAGAATGCGGCGCTTACGCGTATCCTGCAGGAATATCCTCTGGTGATTATGGGCTATGAGTTCTCGTACAATTTGGCGGTTATTTATGTACACAAAAGCTTTATAGACGAAGCTATCAGCCGCTTGAATATCCGCTCCAGTCTCAGTTATCCGCTGTTGTTTTCATTGAGCAATATAGACAGTCTGGATGAGAGCAATATTTATTCCGTGCAAAACCACCCTTCCTTAAACCTGCGCGGAAACGGTGTTTTAATTGGGATTATTGACACGGGTATTGATTACACACATCCTGCATTTATCTATGAAGACGGCACAAGCAAAATTAAGGCGATTTGGGATCAAAATATAACTTCAGGCCGCCGTCCGAAAAATATAAAATACGGAACCGAGTACACAGAGACGCACATTAATGCAGCATTGCTGTCGGAGAACCCCTTTGATATTGTGCCCTCTACAGACGAAAACGGGCATGGAACCTTTATTGCAGGTGTTGTGGCGGGACGGGAGGGCGGCAAATATTTGGGCGCAGCTCCTGACGCGGAAATTTTGGTTGTAAAGCTTGCACCGGCCAAAGAGCAGGCCAAGGAAAGCCATATGGTCTTAAAAGAAGGTGCGGTTGCGTATCAGGATGTGGATATTTTGATGGGTTGCTTTTATCTGTTCCAGAAGGCAGAGGAGCTTGGGCGGCCGCTGTCCATTCTCTTTGGTATCGGTTCAACGCAGGGCGGGCATGAAGGCGTGACGTATCTGACGCTGACGGGGCTTATGCCGGAGGTTGTGACGACAGTTGCTTGCGGCAATGAGGGGAATTCTATGACGCACACCGAGGGTGTTCTTGTTGCAACGGGCGACCGCTATGACATGGAATTTCATGTGGATGAACGGGAAAAAGGTCTTTCCATTTACATTTGGGGTTATGCACCCGATAAGCTGTCGGTCAGTATGCTTTCACCGTCTGGAGAGCGCATTGAAAAGACATCGGTGAAGAATTTGTCACAGGCGCGGTATCAGCTTATTTTCTACAACACCACCATTTGGATTCATCATATTTTTGCCTCCGAGGTGAACGGCGACCAGCTTACGGTTGTACGGCTTAAAAATCCCGAAAGCGGGGTATGGAACCTGACCTTGCATGGAGATGAAATTGTAAGCGGGCGGTTTCACGCCTGGATGCTGCCCAAGGACTGGCTGCATGAAGGCACCTATTTTTTACGGGCTGCGCCAAGCTCGACGGTTACCGAAATTGCCAATTCTCGGGACGTGATTGCCGTTGGGGCTTACAATCACGTCAACGGGCACACCTTTATTGAAAACGGCAGAGGGCCATCTAAGAACGGGACGATACGCCCTGATTTGCTTGCGCCGGGTGTGCAAATCGAGGGGCCGGTTCCGGGCGGCAGCTACACAGCAAAAAGCGGGACGTCCATTGCGGCGGCTCATGTTGCGGGTGCGGCGGCACTGCTTCTGGAATGGGGCGTTGTGCAGGGAAATTATAAGGACATGAACACGCAGGTGATTCGAACCATTCTTATTTCCGGCGCGCGGCGCATTCCCGGTATCCCCTATCCAAGCAATATTTACGGGTACGGCTTCCTTAATTTGCTTCAGTCATTTAAGGAACTGAATATGATAACCTCTCATGTGAATCCCGATGTATACCCTTATTTTATCAGTACAAGTCAAGAAATTAGCAATGGGGTGGATGAAATGAATTCTTTTGAGTATGAAAACGCAGTGCCTGTATTTGCGCGTGGTTCAGAGCAGACAGGCAATCTTGAAGTCAATGTGTCGGAGGTTACAAAAGGCAGACCGGGGGCACATGCCATTGTTCGCATTATTGACCCTGTAACCGGAGTGGTTGTTACAGAAACCCCTACGGACGCTTCGGGCAAAACCCCTGAAATTGCGCTTACAGCTCCGCCGATTGACTATTCCCTGGATGAAAATTCGGAGACGGTTCCGTACAAGAACTATGCTGTTGAGGTGTTTTCGGAGGGTTTTCATACGGTGAACTTTTCCGGTGTGCAGGTGTTTGGCGGTGATATGGCTATCCAAAATGTCACCCTGCATCCGGTGACATCAGACTCCGATAAGGCGGAGGTGATTGAGATAGCACCCCACCATCTTTACACTGAGTATCCTGCAAAAATCGAGGAGGAGGAGACGAAGCCCTTGCCGGAATCGGACGGTTTTGTTGTGCTGCAAAAGGCGGTGATTCCCGAATTTATCATTGTGCACGCAGGGCGTCCCGATGATAAGACTGCGAAAAACTACTATGTCCCTTTTAAGGATTACATCAAAAATGTGGCCTGCTGCGAAATTTATTCCACCTGGCCGAGGGAAACATTAAAGGCGAATATCCTTGCGATTATTTCCCTAACCTTGAACCGCGTGTACACGGAATGGTACAAAAGCCGCGGGTATTCCTTCACTATTACCTCATCAACGGCATTTGACCAAGCGTTTAGTTACGGCAGAACCTTTTACAAGGAAATTGTGTCTGTGGTTGATGAGATTTTTACAAGCTATATTACGCGACCGGGTATTGAGCAGCCGCTTTTTGCGCAATACTGTGACGGGAAGCGGGTGAATAAGGCCGGCTGGCTCTCCCAATGGGGTTCAAAGAGTTTGGGCGATAAGGGATACAGCGCACTGCGCATTTTGCAGCATTACTATGGGAGTAATCTATATATTACAGAGGCTCCGCGGGTTTCGGGGATTCCTTCGTCCTATGGCGGGACTGCGTTAAGGCTTGGGTCAACGGGGGCGGCAGTGCGGACTGTGCAAATGCAGTTAAATGCCATAGCAAAGAATTATCCGCTGATTCCAACGCTCAAGGTTGACGGCATTTTCGGCGTGAAAACCCGGGATTCGGTGAAAACCTTTCAACGTATTTTTAACCTTGCGGTTGACGGCATTGCGGGGTTTGCCACCTGGTATAAGCTTTCGGCAATTTATACGGCGGTGCAGAAGCTTTCATAGGAAAAAGGCACTTTGACGCAGGAAAATACAGGTGGAAGTTACCGATAATACATAAAAAATCTACGACAGGAATTTTTTTTCTTGTCGTAGACTTTTTTGTTTTTTTGTGTTATACTTACACTACATGGGTATGTTACTTCAAAGGAGGGTGCTTTCTATGCAACTTGGATTTATTCGCGATGAACTGGATATGAAATTTCTGATTCTGTTTATATTGAAGCATCTGCGGGAGCCGGTTGCTTTTAATGATTTTATTGAAATGGCGCTGGTGGATACGGGCGTTACATATTTTGAGCTGGCAAGCTGCTTCATGAGCCTTGTGGAGCTTGGTAACATCTCGGATTTGGGGCATGATACCTATGAGATTACCCTTGTTGGCAGAAATGCGTCGGATGCGTATGAAGAACGCTTACGCAGTTCAGTTCGGGAAAAGGCTCTTGCTGCCATCATGCGTGTGCAATCACGCATTCGCCGCGACCGCGCCATAGTGTGTGAAACAATCGTCAAGGATGACAAAACAACCATTGCGCGGATGCGTATGTCTGACGAAACTGATGCGATTTTGAACCTTGAAATGCTGTGCGTATCCCCTTCTCAGGCAGCTATGCTGCAAAAGAATTTCAAGCAGCATGCCGAAAAAATTTACAACGAAATCTTGGTTACATTAACAAAAGACAGGAGCGAACAAAAGTGAAAAAACGAATTTTATTGCCGGTTTTATTGATTGCTTTATTGCTGAGCGCAGGTTGTTCTTCGAAGCCGGACGGCGAAAACGGGCAGCCGGATGTGGATGAAACACCGCAAATTGTCACCAACAATATGGGTGAAACAGTTACCGATTATGTGCCGAAAATTGCTGACCCGCTGACCGGGTTATCTTCCGATGCAGATTATTCACTAAGCCGTCCAATTGCCGTCATGGTGAATAATTATCATAAAGCTATGCCGCAAATTGGCATTCAAGATGCAGGCATTATTTATGAGATGCTTGCGGAAGGCGGCATCACCCGTATGCTTGCTGTTTATTCATCGGCAGAGAGTATTCCGAAAATCGGGACGCTGCGTTCCGCCCGGCACTATTATGCGGATATTGCAAACGGCTTGGGTGCTGTTTATATCCATTTTGGCGGGTCGCCGCAAGCGTATTCCTATATACAGCAGCATAAGCTGGATGCGGTTGACGGTTTGAATTATGACGGCACATATTTCTTCCGTGATGCGGCAAGACGCAAGGCCAGCGGCTCTGAGCATTCCGCCTGGAGCGACGGAGAAAATATTGCAAAAGCAATTGTAAAGTTGAGCTTTAGTACCGAAAAAGACGAAAATGACCCATACCCCTTTGCATTTATGCCCGAAGAGTTGCAGGAAGCAGAGGTGCCGGTTACTGAAGTTAAGATTAATTTTTCCCAGTATAATTCAAAATCACGCTTTGTATACAATGCTGAAACCCGTTTGTACGAGAAATATCAATATGGAAAAGAGCATGTGGATGAAAATACAGGGAAGGCCTTGCGCGTGAAAAATGTGTTTATTTTAGAGATGCCTTCCGCACTGATTAAGAACGACTCAGCCGGGAGGCTGGACATAAAGACGGTGTCCTCCGGCAAGGGAATATATGTTTCAAATGGATGTCAGTATGATATCACTTGGAGCAAGGCGGCGGCGGACAAGCCTTTTACTTTCACTCTTGATGAAACGGGAAATCCACTTGCCATCAATCGCGGCAACAGTTATATCAATTGCGTAGACAAACTGGAAAACGCAACATTTATTACAGAATAATCGCCAATTTATTGCGGTTTAATAATATTTTTAATGTTTTTCTCGCACTTTGAACGTGCAATGAGCACTTGATGTCCACAGCCTTCGCACTGCAATTTGAAATCCATGCCAATACGGGTAACGCTCCACCTTCTGCTTCCGCAGGGGTGGGGCTTTTTCATTTCAAGGGTGTCCCCTACTGCAATGTCCATTGTTTTTCTCCTCTAGTTTTGCTCAATCGCAATACAATAATCTAAAATTACATTGCCCTTTTCGTCGGGGGTGGTAAAGCGCGGGCAGTTGTACTTTTCAAAGCACCAGTCGTCGTCTTTGCGCATCATGCCGTGTTTTGCTGCCTCGGAAACGCACAAGTTGTGCACGTCCAATCCGTACAATTCGCCGTTTTTTTCATTGCCGTAGAGCCAGCAGGTGGCCACGTCAAAGGCACCGATATCCTCAAAGTCAAACCTGTCAGGCACCGCCGTATTTTCAGGGAAGAACATGCCAATCCAATACTCAACCATGCCATTCACTACGCGCATTACGCCCAGGTAAGCATCACCGTTTTCCGGGAGCGGCTGCAATGATTCAAGCGTATTAAACCAGCCGTTTTGGAACCATTCGCCCCATTTGTGTCCAAAGCTTCCGTTTTGCCGATCGGTGTCTCCGTATTTTTTGCCGATTAGGCGCAGGGAGGGAAACTGCTCCTTGTAGGTTTTTCTAATTTCAACTGCCATGATAGTCACTTCTCCTTATGAAAATATATGTTTTATGCAATATTTTTCCTTATTCCACTTTATCCCGCAGCTTGCGGTGATAGGTAATGGCAAAGCGGTGGGTTTCCTCCTGAATACGGCCAAGGAAGGCAAAAAGCGTGGGGTTTGTCTGTATGGACAGCATATCACCGCCGGGGGAAACAAGCGCGCGGGTGCGGTGCCTGTCGTCCTTTACAAGGCCGTAAATTGGAACTGTAATGCCCAGTGGGGTCAACTCATCCCGCACGGCTTTTGCGTGGTTTTCGCCGCCGTCAATGAGTAGCAGGTCGGGCAGCTCCGCAAAGCCTTTTTCACCGTCCAAATAATTTTCGAAGCGGCGGCGCAGCACTTCCTTCATGGAAAAATAGTCGTCTTGGGTATCCTTACCCTTAATTTTAAAAAGGCGGTATTCGGAGGATTTCTTGCCTTCGCGGCCAAAAACCACCATTGCGCCGACAATATTGCTGCCGGATGTGTTCGAAATATCAAAGGATTCAATGCGGGAAATTGTGCTGATACCAAGGCGTTCCTCCAGTGCGGTAATGCCTTTTTGCTCCCGCTCGGCTTTTACCGCCATGCGGGAAAGGGTTTCCTGTGCGTTTAAGTTAGCCATGGCAAGAAGTTGCTTTTTATCCCCTCGTTGCGGGACAATAAAGGTGACCTTCTTACCGCATTCATTGAAGAAATATTCCTCAAGAAGGGGCATATCCTCGAAGGCTTCGGGAATTATGATATGCCTTGGATAACTTGCCCGTGCGGTATAATACTGCTTCAAAAAGGACGCAAGCAGCTCGGGGAAATCGTCGGCTGCGCAGTCAAGAATCACTTCGTCTTTTGTTGTAACGCTGCCCCGCAACACATGCAGCACCGCAAAACAGAGCTTATTTCCCAGCAGGCTACTACCTACAATGTCGATGTCTATCAGTTTATTTGTAATAATTTGCTGTTTTGCGCCCAGATGCTTAATGCTGTTCAGCCGGTCGCGCAGAGCCGCCGCTTTTTCGAACTCAAGCTTTTCTGCGGCCTCCTCCATTTGGGCTTCAATACCTGCAGACAGCTTTTTGTAATCCCCTTTTAAGAGAAGCACACCCTGCTCAATGAGGGTCATATAGTGTGACTTCTTTACGTCTCCTTTGCAGAGGCCAATGCAACGGTTTATGTTGTATTCCAGACAGGGGCGTTGCTTGCCGAAGTCCTTTGGGAAGCTCTTTTTACAGCTTGGAAGACCTAGGATGCCGCGCATGGTGTCAAGGATATTATATGCTGCCTTTCGGCTGTATGGGCCGAAATATTCGGCTTTGTCCGTTCCTTTTTTATAGGCGATTTCAAACCGTGGGTACTCCTGCTCCCGTGTCAAGCGAATGAAAGGATAGCCGCCGTTTTCCTTGAGTTTTATGTTATATTTGGGTGCATATTTCTTTATAAGGGAGCACTCTAAAACCAGTGCTTCAAACTCCGAGTTTGTCAGGATTGTCTCAAAATCGTGGACATGCATGGCCATTTGCCGGGTTTTTTCCGTGTGGTCTTTCCTTGGCATAAAGTATTGCGACACGCGGTCTTTCAGGGATTTCGCCTTGCCGACATAGATAATTTCACCGGCATCGTTACACATAAGGTAAACGCCCGGTGTGGTTGGCAGTGTTTTCGACTTTTCCTGTAGTGTCTGCAAGCGCATGTTTTTTCTCCTGTGTTTTCTCTTTTGATGTTCCGCTTGTCCAGTATATTATTGAACAAAATTAGGACGGAAATCCATCCGCCCTAATTGTCGTCTATTTACTTAAAACTTTGCAGAGAAATTACTCGGAAAAATTCGTCTCCACAAGCGAAACAATTGCGTCAATAGCGGCGTCTTCATCTGCGCCTTCCGCAATTAGTGTGATTTCCGTACCCTTAACAATGCCAAGAGACAGAACACCAAGGAGGCTCTTTGCATTTACGCGGCGCTCCTCTTTTTCCACCCAAATGGTGCTTTTGAATTCGTTCGCCTTCTGAATAAAGAATGTTGCGGGACGTGCGTGAAGGCCGGCAGCGTTATTCACAATAACATTTTTCGATGCCATATTCCTAACTCACTTTCTAAGAATAATATAGTACATTCTACATGAATCACTAGTATATACTATACTAGCTGGCGGCGCAAATTTCAATAGGCTTTTAGAATAGGAATGCCTGTATCTGTCAAGCTCTTTTTGTACACTTTCACAATTTTGCAGAGTTTTCTTTGAAAAACCGCTATAATTCCACAATTGTTACGCCGTTATCGCCTTCGCCAAAGGTACCAAGACGGAAAAAGCGGATGGTTTTTGCGGTTTTCAAGTATTTATGAATGGCGGTTCGAAGGGCTCCCGTACCTTTTCCGTGAATAATTGTGAAAGAAGGTATTTTCATCACAATGGCACGGTCAATGAAATTCTCGGTTTCCTGCAGGGCTTCGTCACTGGTTTTGCCGCGAAGGTCAAGGGATGTGGAAACCTGTGCACCGATGGTGCTTTTTCTTGCACTGCCCGCCCCTTTCATCTTTGCAGCGGCCTTTTTCTTTGCGGGGCGCAGCTTGCTTATATGGGTCGAAATCTTCATAATGCCGGCAAGGACTACGAGCTTCCCATCAGCATCAGGGACTTCCACTACAGTTGCAGCGGTTCCGCTGTCAGCGAATTCAACGCTGTCCCCTATTGCCAGGTTTTGCGGAATGTCGTGGTTGACCTTTTGCTGCCGCAGACTGATTTTGTCCTCGGCTTCGTTAAATTGCCGGTTTAGCTCGGATTTTGCACGGTTTAATTCCTCGTGAGAGGACTCTTTTTTCAACTGGGCAATGCCTGCCAGTGCTTCGGCAGCCTGCTTTTTTGCGTCTTCCAGTATTTGCAGCGCTTCCTTTTTATAGCCGAGTAAGAGCTTTTCCCGGTCGGCATTCAAGCGGTCTTCCCGTGCTCTTGCGGTTTCGTGCTTGCTGCGGGCTTCTGACAGCAGACGTTCGGTTTCTTCTTCCTTGCTTTCAAGGGACTGCCGTGCGGCATCCAGCTTTTCAATGGTGGACTCGAAGACCTTGCTTCCGCTTTCAAGCTCGCTTTCCGCCATGGTGAGAATGTCCTCGCTGATTCCAAGGCGGCGGCAGATGGCAAAAGCGTTGGACTTACCGGGAATACCGATAAGCAGGCGGTATGTAGGTTTCAAGGTTCCAACGTCAAACTCGCAGGAGGCGTTCACCACCCGAGCGGTGTTTAAGGCGTACATTTTCAGCTCTGCGTAGTGGGTTGTGGCGATGACGCGGATACCTCTTTGCCGGGCGGATTCGATAATTGCGATGGCAAGGGCGGCACCTTCCGCCGGGTCGGTTCCGGCACCAAGCTCGTCAAAGAGAATCATATCGCCATGCTCTGCTTCGGCCAGGATTTTTACAATATTTGTCATGTGCGAGGAGAAGGTGGAGAGACTTTGCTCAATGCTTTGCTCATCGCCGATGTCGGCGTAGATGGCGCGGCAGGGGGCAATTTCCGTCCCCGCTTCCGCCGGTACGTGAAGGCCGCACTGAGCCATTAAGGTGAAAAGCCCCATGGTTTTCAGGGCAACTGTCTTGCCTCCCGTGTTGGGGCCTGTAATCACCATAGTGTCAAATTCACTTCCAAGTGATATCGTAATGGGTACAACAGAATCCATATTGATTAAAGGATGACGTCCTTTATTGATGCTTGTAATGCCGTTTGCATTAATTTGCGGTTCGATACCGCGCAGTTTATATGAAAGCTTTGCCTTAGCAAAGATAAAGTCCAGCGCTACAGCAAGGTCATAGCTTTGCTCAATCCTGCTTGCACGTTCGGCAACCTGCACAGACAGCTCGGCAAGGATGCGCTCAACTTCCTTCTTTTCCGCTGCTTCCAGAATGCGGATTTGATTATTGGATTCCACCACAGCGGATGGCTCGATGAAAACAGTCGAGCCGCTGGCAGAAGTGTCGTGGACGATGCCCTTAATTTCCCCTCGGTACTCGGCCTTGACCGGCACCACATAACGGCCGGAGCGCATGGTGACAAGCTGCTCCTGCAGGTGCTTTGCGTGGGTCTTTGAGGTAATCATTTTTTGCAGCAGGTCACGAATCTTTGCGTTTAATATATTCTGATTGCGCCGAATGGAGCGCAGCTCGCTGCTTGCATGGTCGGACAGTCGCTCTTCGTTTTCGACGGCGTTTTCAATGGTGGTTTCCAGTTCCTTCTCGTTTGACAGAAGGGCAAAAAGCTCGTCAAGGCAGGTTGCATGTTCGTTCCCGCTGCCGTTTCTGTACTGCTTTAAAAGCCGTGTGCAGCGCAAAACGCCCGCAATTTGCAGCAGCTCGGGGATGGACAGCACACCGCCAACGTCAGCTCTTATAAGGGCGTCCTTAATATTCGCAAGGGCAGAAAAGCCTGGGCTGCCCTGCTTTCCAAGTAAGTAGGCGGCGTCGGTGGTTTCCTGTTGCGCTTTTACAATTTCATCCGCGTCAAGCAGGGGTGAAAGCTCGGAGGCGCGGCTTTTTGCGTCCTCGGAAGCTGCTTCAGATGCCAGCATAGAGAGCACCTTTGGCAGCTCGAGGCTCTTTTTTGATTTTTCAAATAACATGTTTTATTCCTTTACGTCTGTCACGTTAAATCTTTATACTTGTGTGAAACAGCAGGGTTTTGGGCCGGGTGCCGATGTGTGAAACAAGAGTATGCTCGGTTTCGGCAGCCAATTTTTTTAGTTCCGATTCAGGGATATCCGGTGAGAAAATTTTCTTGCAATCCTGTTCATTTATGTACTGTATCCACTGAGAATTTGCTTCCATCATGTACCCAGTGAGTGCCATCAGTTTAACTTCAAAAGCGAATTTTACCAGCAGGTCGGGCTTCTTTAAATATGCCAGCACAAAGAGTGCGTTTAAAAGCAGCCGTGTCAACTCGGGCAGCGGGATGTCACTTTCCGAAAAGATGTTTATAAGCTCCAAAAAGTAGGAGCTTAGAGCCAGCTTTTCCACATCCCGCCCGATGTTGAAAAAATTCTCTTTAAGGGTGGTTTCGGCTACGAAATACTTGCCGTTTTTTTCACTCAGAATAAATTCTGCGTAACAAAACAGCTGGCAGGCACTTGCCGTTTTACTCTTTTTGCTGCGGGCATAGGCCGCATTTGCTGTAATTTTGCTACCGTTGTCCAGCAGGATGGTTATGAGCAAGTCACGCTCCCTGATGGGTACTTGACTTATGACTATTCCGATTACTTTGATTTCCAATATGTCCACTCTGATCCTTTTTTTGATTCTCAGCTTTTTTATATGCAACGTAAAACGCGGGCTGCCCGGTTTTACAAAATAACGTCCACAAGCCTTCCGTTTCCATAAGTTTACGCCTTTCCATGTTTCCTATTATGCCGCAGGTTTCGGCACACTCTTAGCATGGCATACTTGGCTTGTCGTATACTAGGGAAAAACTGTGTACATTTCTTTATTTTTCTGTGAACCCGAAATTTTTAATGTAGAAATCGCTGTTGCGCCAATCCTCTTTCACCTTGACCCACATGGTAAGCATGACTTTTGTCCCAAGCATCTTTTCCATATCCCCACGGGCATAAGAGCCGACTTTTTTCAACAAATCGCCATTTTTTCCAATAATTATACCTTTATGACTCTGCTTTTCGCAGAAAATATTTACGTCGATTTCAATGATCCCGTCCTTCTCCTGAAAGCGTTCGGTGGAAACGGCAATGCCATGCGGTACCTCCCTGTCAAGCAGCCGAAGGAGTTTTTCACGGATATATTCCGCAACTAATTGCCGTTCGGGCTGGTCGGAATACTGGTCTTCGGGGAAGAGTGCAGGGCCTTCGGGCATAAGGGCTTCAAGCTCCTTTAACACCTTGTCTGTGCCGTCCGTTTTTGCTGCAGAGATAAGCAAAATACTCTTAAAAGGGAACTCTTTATTGTATAGCTCAATGACGCCCAAGAGGTCTTCCTTTTTGACAGTGTCGCACTTATTGATAATGAGGATGACGGGGATATCCATCTCTTTGAGGTGCTGCATCAGAAGGGCATCGGCCTTATGTACCTTCGGCTCCGGCTCAATCACAAGAAGAGCCACGTCCACCGAACCGGCGGTTTCGTACACCACTTGGTTTAAGGTGTTGCCCAGCTTTGTGCGGGATTTGTGCAGGCCGGGGGTGTCAAGGAAAATGAATTGGCAGTTGTCGTTATTGACAATACCGGTGATTCTATTGCGGGTTGTTTGCGGTTTTTTTGATATAATCGCAACTTTTTCGCCAACAAGGGCATTTAGCAGGGTGGATTTGCCGACATTGGGGCGGCCGAGGATGGATATCATTCCGCATTTTTGTATATTCATGTTTTATTCCTTTCTTTTTTGCCGTATCGTTTATTTTGTAATGCCCATTTCTATAAGCAGCTCTTCTTGCAAGGTAAACATTTCCCGCTCATCCTCTTGACCCAGCTCGTGGTCAAAGCCCAGCAGGTGCAAGACGGAATGCACTGTCAAAAAGGCCAGCTCCCGCTCACTTGAATGCCCGTATTTCTCTGCTTGCAGCACTGCCTGTTCAAGGGATAGAAGGATATCGCCCAGGTAAATACGGCCGTCTTCCTTATCCTGTTTTTCTGCGCAGTCCTTTGGTGCTTGCCCTTTTTTTATGTCCAGGTTCGGGAAGGACAGCACGTCTGTGGGCTTGTCTATGCCACGGGCATCGGCGTTTACTGCCTGTATAAAAGCGTTATCACAGAGGGTTATCTGAACCTCTAAAGGTTCTTGCCCTCCGAATTTCAGGAGGGCTTTGTTGCAAGTTTTTTTCAGGATGGCTCTTTCTATGGCGGTGACTTTTACCGGCGGTTCGGCCGTGATTGTAATCTTATTCATCGCTTGTACCGGAAGGCGGGCTTTTGCTCCTGCGGCCCTGCTTTTGCCTCGAAGGCTTCGTAGGCTTTTATAATCCGCTGTACTAAGGGGTGGCGAACAACGTCCAGATTTGTAAGCATACAGATGGCGACGTCTTCCACGTTGGCAAGGATTTTCTGGATTACTTTCAGCCCGGATTGCTTGCCCATAGGCAGGTCAATTTGCGTAATATCGCCGGTGATTACCACCTTTGAGCCGAAGCCCAGACGGGTGAGGAACATTTTCATCTGTTCCTTGGTTGTGTTTTGCGCCTCGTCCAGAATAATAAAGCTGTCGTCCAGTGTCCGTCCGCGCATGTAGGCCAAAGGAGCCACCTCAATATTGCCCTTTTCCACATATTTTTGGAAGGATTCGGCACCCAGCATTTCGTGCAACGCATCGTATAAGGGGCGCAGATACGGGTCAACCTTCGACTGCAGGTCACCGGGCAGGAAGCCGAGGCTTTCCCCTGCTTCTACAGCCGGTCTTGTAAGAATAATTCGATTGACCTGCTTATCGCGAAAAGCGGCTACGGCCATGGCAACGGCAAGGTAGGTTTTACCCGTTCCTGCCGGGCCGATACCGATGGTTACGGTGTTCTTTTCAATGGCCTCCACATA
>JGI994J12354_10002120_pt1 | contig 19647 bp, 13 predicted proteins | sample IntmicLarv3ML3BL_FD_12354 | JGI IMG/M metagenome (IMG submission 12354)
CTGCCTTCTACGCCTTCGGGAACTAATTTTATGGCATCGTCCTGGAAATAACGGTCTTTTGAGCCTTCTTTCATGGCGGCTATGGAACCCATACCTCTGTATACCTTGAATTTTCTGCCTTGATAAATTTCACTGTCTCCCGGGCTTTCGTCGCAGCCTGCGAAGAGTGAACCGATCATGAGGACGTCAGCGCCTGCCGCCAATGCTTTCGGAATGTCGCCGCTGTATTTTATGCCGCCGTCGCCGATAACAGGTATGTTGTATTTGGACGCTACGCATGCTACTTCATAAATCGCTGTGATTTGAGGAACGCCGATACCTGCTACTACCCGTGTTGTGCAGATTGAACCGGGTCCGATACCTACTTTTAATGCGTCTGCACCTGCATCGATTAAAAATTCGGCTGCTGCGGCTGTGGCTATATTTCCCACGACTATTTGCGAATTGGGATAAGTACTTTTAATTTTTTTAACGGCGTTATAAATATTAGCCGTGTGACCGTGTGCCGAATCCATAACCAATAAGTCAACACCTGCCGCGAGGAGTGCTCCCGCACGTTCTACGCAATCGTTTGTTGCGCCGACAGCTGCCGCGCATAAAAGTCTGCCCGACGGATCTCTGGCGCTGTTCGGATACTGAACGGCTTTTTCGATGTCTTTTATGGTGATTAAACCTTTTAAATTGAAATTTTTGTCAACAATAGGCAGTTTTTCTATCTTGTGATGTTTGAGAATTTCCTGTGCCTGCGCTAATGTTGTGCCGACGGGTGCGGTCACTAAGTTTTCTTTGGTCATCACATCTTTAATATCGACGGTAAAATCGGTGATGAAACGCAAGTCTCGGTTGGTCAAGATACCGACCAACTTTTTACCGTTGCAAATCGGTACGCCGCTGATTCGGTATTTGCTCATTAATTCCATGGCTTCCTGAACTTTATTTTCGGGATTAAGAAAAAAAGGATTGACAATAACGCCATTTTCACTGCGTTTAACCTTGTCAACCTCTTCTAATTGTGATTCAATATCCATGTTTTTGTGAATAACCCCAATACCGCCTTCGCGTGCAATGGCAATTGCCATTCTGTGTTCGGTTACAGTGTCCATGGCAGCGGTCATTAATGGAATGTTCAATTTGATTTTTTGTGTGATTTTTGTTGAAACGTCTACAGATTTGGGCAGAACGCTGCTTTCAGCGGGAATGAGTAAAATGTCATCAAATGTTAACCCTTCTTTGGGAAATTTTTGGGAAAAATCCGTATTAATCATGATCTCTACCTCACATAATTTCGTCACATGTTTTTATATATTAACAATAATTATATCATATAAAATAATTACTGTCAACCTTTATTTCGTGTATTATCAATTATTTTTTTTAAGTTTTTTCAAGTTGACATAGTATTAATTATATGATATTATAAACATATATTTAAATTAATATTTTGATTGAATTGAACGGAGGAACATATGAAAACAGCAAATTTTTTAGGAACACCCGTAACCAGGGTTATTTTAGGAGATAATCCGTTTATCGGCAATTCGTATGTCCCGGATACATATCCGCGAAAAGAAATGTTTGATTATTATCAGGCTGATAAAGTTTTAAACGCATTGTTTACAGCGGAAGAAAACGGAATCAATACTTACATGGCACTGGCTGATAATTATCTTATTCGCTTATTCCAGCAGTACCGCAGAGACGGCGGAAAAATGAAAATCATGTTCCAAACATATGCACCGTGCGACCTTCAGGCAAATATTTGGCAAATGATGGAATGCGAACCTGTAGCGATTTATCATCAGGGCAGTACACTTGAAGAATATCTGCGTGAAGATAAAAAAGAGGAACTGCTCAAACGTCTTGAACTTATTAAATCAACGGGTGTTTACGTAGGAATAGGAACTCATGTACCCGAAATAGTATTGCAGGCTGAACGTGAAAACTGGGGTCTGGATTTTTATATGACATGTTTATATAATTATCAAAATCAAAGAAAAGGCGAACGCAGCAGTTTTTTCACAAACAGACCAAAATATATAACGTTTTTCCATGATGATCCTCCGAAAATGTATGAAGTTATCAAAAAAATCGAAAAACCTTGCGTAGCTTTTAAAATTTTTGCCGGAGGTCAAGTGTTTAACGGTAAAACTCCCGAAGAAGTCCCGGGTGTTTTGGAAGATGTATACACAACCGTTTTTGAGAATATAAAACCAAACGATGTGGCGTGTATCGGCGTTTATCAAAAATTTAAAGACCAGATTAAAGAAAATGTTGAAATTGCCAACAAGGTTTTGGGGTGAATATAATGAAGCGGAAGTTTTTGTTTGAGAACTTCCGCTTTTTGTTGATTTAATTTTTTTAAAAAGATGTGATTTTATTCAATTTCTTGGAAATAAAGTTGCGAAAAGATTCGCAGTAAATTGTCAAGGTTAAGAATGACCTTTTGGGAAAAATAATTCTAAATTATATTTATTTGTAAGAAAACTTGATATTTTACTTTTATCCGTAATGATTTCATTGTTATAATAATGAAGAGAATTATCCACACCCAGTTCACATATGTCTAACTTTGTATAATCAAAGAAGTTTGATGCATATGTATTTGTGGTATTATCATATGTATATATTAGTTTCACTTTTAATTTTTCATTAATATGCAGCCCGATGTCTGCAGGAATAAAATAAGTCGTATCTTGGTAAACTTCCTGATAGATGTTTGTCAATTCTATGCGAGTGTCCCTGAATTCTTCGCCGAATTCAGAAATAATGCAGATTTTTGGCTTTAATATTTCCACAACTTTAGCAAGACCAAAGCGTCCTAAATGATATTTATAAAATTTGTCTTTGTTTCCTTCAATATCCTTGGTAGTATCATAACTTCTTTCGTATTCCTTAAATCCACCCAAATGTGCGAGTAAAATAATGTTTCGGTTTTTATACTTTTCATATATTTTATCATATTGCTCTTTAATTCTCATGTCAAAACCCGTGTCGCCGGTATACACTAAAACAAAATCTTTACAATCAACAACAAAACCTAATGAATCCTTATCAGAAATCGTGTCAAAATGTTTCGCTCCTATTGCAGTGATTTTTGGATGTACAATAGCTTTTTCGAATTTTTTCCCAGGATTAGGATATGTTAACGGTAATTCATCGTCAGCTTTGATAATGATAACATCATAATCGGCATCGGAATTTAAGTTGAGTATAGCTAAATACTTTTTATATGTACTAACCGACATATACAGACGCAGACGTTTTCGCCTGGGAGATTTTAAAAATTCTTCTTTAGCTTGTTTCTCAATGCGTTTCATTTCTTCATCTGTTGTTGGTTTTTGTTCATCAATCATTTTTTGTATGATTGAATTCCTGTTAGAACTATCGGATCCGCCTAAAACCTCTTCATTATATTTATATAACAGAGTTAAAATTGATTCCAAATCAGTCGTGTGATCGTTATGCGCATGCGTAATCAGCACATGATCTATTTCATGAAACTTATATCCCGCCGTTTTGAAGTTATCAATAAAATTAAAACCGGGATCAATAACAATGCCGCAGTTGTCAATGCGTATAAAATACCCACCGCCTTTGCTGCTGCGGAAATTATCGGCAATGATAGGCGTATAGGAATTCCAGCGGCGAAGTACAATAAAATCAATAGGGGAATCTTTCCGTAAGCTAACTCCGGGTTCTTTAAGAAATGTATTGAATGATTGGCGGACTTGTTTAATGCTGTCTTCTATATTTGAATCTTCGATTTTAGTTTTAATTATTTTTATTCGTAAATTTTCCGAGAGAGGTTCTTTTGCAGTTAATATATTTTCTATAGTTTCAAGTTTTTCTTTGTTGCCAAATTTATATTCATAAGTTGAATCTATTTCAATGGCTTTATTAATATCGGTTGATGCTTTTTCATATTCATTTTGATTGTAATATATATCTCCGCGATCATTATAAGCGTCAGTATAATTTGGATTAATTTCAATAACCTTGTCGAAGTTTGCTAAAGCATCTTCGTATCTACATAAACTTTTATATATAAGTCCACGATTATAATAAGCGTCAATATAAATTGGATTAATTTTAATAGCTTTATTATAATTCACTAAAGCACTTCTGTATTTATTTAAATTTACATATAAACATCCACGATTATAATAATAATCTGCAATATTTGGATTAATTTTAATAGCTTTGTTGTAGTCCGCTAAAGCATTGTCGAATTTATTTAAATTTTGATATAAAATTCCGCGATTATAATAACAATTTGCATAATTTGGATTAATCTCAATAGCTTTGTTGTAGTTCGCTAAAGCCTCGTCATATTTATTTATCTTATTATATAAATTTCCTCGATTATTATAACAAACTGCATTATTTGGATTAATCTCGATAGCTTTGTTGTAATTCGCTAAAGCTTTGTCGTATTCACTTAACTTATTATATAAAAGTCCGCGATTATTATAACAATCTACATCATTTGGATTAATCTTAATAGCTTTGTTTAAATCCAATAAAGCATCATCATATTTTTCTATATTAAATAATATTTCTATTCTCTCCAACAACAACCCAATATCATCCGGTGTTTTTTCAAGTTTTTTATTCAATTCTTCAAGCGACTTTTTGTCCATATTTAATCTCCAAAATATTGGCTCATGTTATTTGTCCAAATCATTATATCACACTTGACAAAAAAGCACAAGAATTTACAAATATTTTTCAATAAATCTTTTTTTGAAATAAAATAGCCGAAAAATAAAAATTTTTTACTTTTTCCGTTGACAAATTCGAAAAAGCCTGCTATAATAATTGTATACAATAATACAATTAAACATTTAGCTTGTTTTAAATAGAATTACAGGAGACAGATATGTTAAAACGCAATAATAAAACGAATTTAATCGAAGTGCATAATTATAATTACGAACTGCACGATGTTGATGAGCCTAATCTTTACAGGGAAATTTATCCTTATGACGATGTGCCGAAAACAGGCTTCAATCACCGCCGTGTGCCGATGAATGTGCCTGATGATATTTGGATAACCGACACGACTTTCCGTGACGGACAACAATCACGCGCGCCGTTTTCGACCGATGAAATGGTTGATTTATTTAAAATGCTGAGTCGTTTGAGCGGAAAAAACGGATTGATTCGCCAAACCGAATTTTTTATATATTCCAAAAAAGACCGTGAAGCTATTGAAAAATGTCAATCGTTGGGTTTAAAATTCCCTGAAATCACGACATGGATCCGTGCGACGAAAGAAGACTATAAATTATTAAAAGATTTAAATATCCCTGAAACAGGCATTTTGGTGAGTTGTTCGGATTATCATATCTTTAAAAAGCTGAATATGACCCGCAGACAAGCGATGGATCACTATTTATCTGTTGTCAAAGAAGCTCTTGCTGCCGGGATTATTCCTCGCTGTCATCTGGAAGACATAACCAGAGCGGATTATTACGGTTTTGTTATTCCGTTTGTCAATGAACTGATGAAATTGTCCAAAGAGAGCGGCATAAAAATTAAAATCCGCGCGTGCGATACTATGGGTTATGGACTTCCGTATCCGGGAGTTGCGATTCCCCGAAGTGTTCCGGGAATTATTTACGGTCTTGGACATTACTCTGAAGTTCCGTCGGATTGTATCGAATGGCACGGTCATAACGATTTCTATAAAGGTGTTGTAAACGCAGCCCACGCCTGGTTGTACGGCGCTTCGGCGGTCAACTGCACATTACTCGGAATAGGCGAAAGAACAGGCAATGTTCCGCTCGAAGCGATGGTTTTTGAATATGCGTCACTTCAAGGTGGAATAGGGGACATTGATACTACGGTCATTACTGAAATCGCCGAATATTTTACAAAACAATTGGGTTATGACATTCCGCCGATGACTCCGTTTGTTGGCAAGCATTTTAATATAACAAGAGCGGGAATTCATGCGGACGGATTGTTAAAAGACGAAGAGATTTATAATATATTCGATACCAAAAAAATCCTGAACCGTTCAGCATCTGTCGCTGTTTCGAATACGTCGGGTTTAGCGGGAATCGCTTTTTGGCTCAACGATAATCTTAGTATGAAAATTGATAAAAAAGCTGAAATCGTGGCATTTATCAAAGAATGGGTAGACAAAGAATACGCAGAAGGCCGTATTTCGATGATAGCGGACGAAGAAATATTTAAATTGGTAAAATTATTTAATGATAAAGTAAAAAACGCGGAAAAATAATAAATAAAAAATGGGAAGAATTATCAACAGCTTTCCATTTTTTACTGTGTTAAAGGTGATTATTATGCAAAAAATTGATACTGAAGATCAAGTTTCCATGAGAATAAAAGTGTTCAAGGAACTGGAAAACGCCATTTTGAGCGGTGAGTTAAAACCCGGCGAAAGTCTGACTGAAATAAAAGTTTCCAAAATGCTTGGTGTGAGCAGAACGCCTGTCAGAGAAGCTATCCGGCAGCTCGAACTCGAAGATTTGGTTAAAAGTGTGCCGAATAAAGGTGCTGTTGTAGTCGGAATTTCTGAAAAGGATGTTGACGATATTTACACTATTCGCATGTACATCGAAGGTTTGGCGGCTAAATGGGCGGCTGAAAATATTTCGGACGACGAATGTGTACAATTGAAAGAAATTCTTGATTTACAGGAATATTATCTGGCGAAAGATGATTTGACAAAAATCTGGCAGCTTGACAAACAATTTCATGCGGTAATCAACAGTTCGTGCCGTTCCAATCCGTTAAAACATATGCTTTCGAGTTTTCATAATTATCTTCAGCGTGCACGTCGGATTTCAATGATGAACAAAGAACGCAGTATCGCCGTGATAGACGAACATACACGTATTTTTCAGTCGATTCGCGATCATGACGCTCAAACAGCGGAAAAAGTTATGATTGAGCATATAAAAAAGGCGAAACAATCGTATTTATCGAGAATGAAAGCACAGGAAAGTTAATTATTTAAAAAATTAAAATTTATAAAACGGTCGAAAATTTGGTTATAATCCCATTTTTCGACCGTTGTTTATTTATATACTTTTTCCATTAAATAATTAATTAAAAGTTGACCCCGGCATTCAGCATTTTGTTCTTTTATTACGTTATATCCGCGTTTTTCGAAAAACGGTTTTGCTGAGATTGATGAGTGTGTTGAAAAAATTTTCGCATTGTTTTTACGTGCATAATTTTCCAAATCATCAACGATTATCGTTGCAATTTTTTGCCGCTGAAAATTTTTATGAATATACAGCATGTCTAAATATCCCGATTTGTTAATATTGCCGAAACCTGCGATTTCGCTACCTTTTTCGGCAATTATTGTATAAAATTCCGTAAATGAAGTCTTCCAATGCGAAAAATCTGCATTTTTCGGCGTCCATGCGTTTATTTGAGCTTCATTATAGTCTTTTATATTTACCGAATGGACGGTATTATAAAATAATTCGGTGAGTTTTTCATAGTCGTTTATGCTGTAAAGTCTGATTTTTACGTCGTTTTTCATTTTATTTTATGTTTTTATATTTTAAGAATTCAGAATATTTTTTATCCCACATTTCGTTGTTCTGCGATGTGAAAATTTCTAAATCTCCCAATTTTTGACGTGCTTGAGTCATGTCTTCAAACGCATTTTTTGAAATGAGCTGGACTGCGATGTTTCCGATAGCTGTCGCTTCGATCGGACCTGCGACTACCTTTTTTTGCGTCGAATTAGCCGTGAACTGGCATAAGTTTCTGTCCTGGACGCCGCCGCCGATCAAATGAACCGTTTCGACTGTTTTTCCGAGGATTTTTTCCATCGATAAAATGTAATATTTATAAGTCATTGCTAAACTTTCGAGGATGCACAAAGCTAACTGTCCTTTGTCTGTCAATGTTTTTTGTCCTGTTTTCTTCAAAAAATCATTGATTTTCTGTGGAATATTTCCGGGTGAAACGAAATCAGGATAATCGGGATCGATGTAAACGTTGGCAGAAACGGCTGTTTCGAGCATTTTGTCGATATCTTTGAAAGATATATTTTCACCCTGAGAATTCCAGTGTTTACGTGTTTCCTGTAATAACCAAAGTCCCGAAATATTTTTTAAAAATCTGATTGTGTCGGAATAACCGCCTTCGTTGGTGAAATTGTGTGAAAAACTGTCTTCGTTTATAAAAGGTTTGGAAAGTTCGGCTCCGAGAAGCGACCAAGTTCCGCAGGAAATATAGGCTGAACATACGCTGTCATCGGCGTTTTCGCTTTTTAAAAGCGGAGCTGAAACAACAGCACTGGCTGTATCATGAGATGCACATGCGATGATGTCCACTTGATCGATACCCAATTCTTCAGCGATATCAGGCAATAATTTACCTTTTAATGAACCTGTTTTAATAATTTCCGGAAAAATTTTCGGATTTATACCTAATTTATTTATAATGTCATAATCCCAGTTTCCCGATTCGGCATTGACAAGCTGTGTTGTCGATGCAATCGTGTATTCAGCGTTCTTTACTCCCGTTAAAAAGTAAGAAAGCAAGTCGGGAATCATTAACATAACTGATGTTTTTTCGAGCATTTCGGGTCTGTTTTGCTTGAGCCAATCCAATTGAAAAATAGTGTTGAATTTTAAAAATTGTATACCTGTTTTTTCGTAAATTTCGTTTTGCGAACATTTAGCAAACGTTTTTTCCATGATATCGTCAAAACGTGCGTCACGATAATGAATAGGATTTTCGAGCAGATTTCCGTATTCATCGAGCAATCCGAAATCTACTCCCCATGTATCTATAGAAATGCTTGAAATATCGCTGTGACCGGCTTTTACGCATTTTTGAATACCCTGTTTAATTTCGTGAAAAAGTCGTAAAATATCCCAATAAAAAACTTGGTTAATCATGACAGGATCATTGGAAAAACGATGAATTTCTTGTAATTTTAAGTTTTTTCCTGTGTATTCACCTAAAATTGCACGTCCGCTCGAAGCGCCGAAATCAAATGCTAATACTTTCATATTTGTCCCCTTTTCAGAGATTATTTTTACCAATTGATGAAATTTTTGTTGATATCATCAATTTCATTTTGATTTAAATTAATAATTTTACCCAGTTTTGTCGCAGAAATCAGGCTGTTTGCACTAAATTCGAGCACTTCCATACGATCGAAAACCTGTGTTAAATCCTTACCGACGCATATGGCGAAGTCATTTTCCGCCATAATAACGGGATTGATTTTACCGATTTGATTTATAATGTTATTATATATAAAATTTTTATCATATTTCACGGTTTTTATGTCGTGAATCATAACATAACTTTCAGGAATTATTCTGCAGTCCAATTGCGTATTGGTAATTCCGAATGCCGATGAATACGGACCCTGCGACATGAAAATCGCATTTATTTCGTTATTTTTCTTGTAAATATTTTTATGTAAATCAACAATTTTATTGATTTTATTGTCATTATTTATATTTACAATCATTAAATCATCAATTGAAATATATTCGCGATCCATTTCGCTCGGTGAAATAATAAATTCCGTATCCGAGATTTTTGCGGAAAACACGCCTGTTACGCTGTTTATTATATGTTGTGCTAACGAACGTTTTATAAATGATATAATTTCGTTTGCAATTTTTACTTCATTTTCGTTATAATCACGTTGATTTCCTTGTTTTTTTGCGATATTTATGTCAAAAATATGCGTTTTTTCGTCGATTTCCTGCATTTTTCCACCTAAAAACGCAGCATTTATGAGTATTTTTGCACACAAATCAAGAGCTTCATAAATTAGGTATGCCGTTTGTAAATCAGCCGCTCCAATAACGACACTGTGGTTGTCCATCATCACAACGTCAAAGCCGTTGTAAAATTCCTGAGCGATAATGTCGCCCAGCAAAAGGCTGCCCGGAATCGCATATGCCGATGGCGCTATTTTGTCAAAAATATCCTTAAAAACACGCATTACAGAAGTGTTCGGAATTTTTCTGACTACCGCGAAAGCAACTAAGGAAGGCGCATGTGCGTGAATAATGGCTTTTATTTCGGGGCGTCTCTTATAAACGCTGGTATGGAACGGATATTCGCAGGACGGTTTGTGTTTGCCTATAAATTCGCCGTCTTTTGTTATTTCCATGATGTCATCGGGTGTTAAAACGCCTTTGTCATTTCCGCCGGGTGTAATAAAAACACTGCCGTTTTTGTCGCAGAATGAGACGTTTCCTCCCGATGTTGTTGTCAAGCTGTATTTATAAATTCTTCCGATTATTTCAGACACTTTTTCGCGCGGACTCAGCAGGTTAAAATTCATAATCTTCTCCATAAGTTATACTCATACCACTTAAAAAGTGTCCCACTTTTTTAAGCAACGATTCGAAGAATCGCTGAAAATGCGATGCATTGTCAGTATGCAGTTCATAGTTAATTCACAGCGGATTTTGCCGCTTTACAAGCTTTGCTTGTACTTGAAAACTGTTCACAATTTTCAAGTGGTTTAACTATATTAAATAAATTATAGCATTTTAGATTATTCATGTCAATAGAAATGTCAAACTTGACAATATTGATTAATTATTATATACTTAAATGAAGGAGATTTAATATGCCGACTGACAGCAGATATTTGATAAAAACGTTATATTTAATGAAAATCGTATTGGAACAGACTGACGAAGATCATGCAATGAATGTGTTTGACATGATTTCGGCGCTCGCCGAATACGAAATTATCTGCGAACGGAAAAGCGTATACTCGAGCATTAAATTATTACAGGATTTCGGCATTGATTTAACTATGCGTCGTGAAAAAGGCGATGTCAAGTATTTCGTTGCTTCGAGAAATTTTGAATTGCCCGAATTGAAATTGTTGGTTGACGCTGTTGTTGCTTCGAAGTTCATAACCAAAGCCAAATCAGAACAACTGATTAAAAAAATCGAAGAACTGACCAGCGTTCATCTGGCAAAACAATTACAGCGTCAGGTTTATATGTCAGAACGTGTTAAAGCTATTAATGAAAAAATCTATTATAATGTAGATATTATTCATTCGGCTATAAATAAAAACAGTATTATAAAATTTAAATATCTTGAATATAACATAGATAAAAAACGGCAATACCGAAAAAACGGCGAAAATTACGTAATAAGCCCGTATGCTCTTATTTGGTCTGATGATAATTATTATTTGATTGCATATTATGATAAATATGACAATCAATTGACGCATTTTCGCGTGGACCGTATGAACGATATCGTTTTAACCAACGAACGCGTCATTGATATCNGNANAGCGACGGGTGACGAAAATTTTAATTTAGCCGTTTATTCACGCAATATTTTTGGCATGTATTCAGGCGAATCGGAATTTGTGACGATTGAATTTCATAACAGTTTGATTAATGTCGTTATTGACCGTTTTTCTGAAAATGTTCAATTAAGAAAAAGTGATAATAATCATTTTATTGTCAGCGTCGAAGTTGTTGCGTCGGCAACGTTTTTGGGTTGGTTGTTCGGATTCGGCGATAAAGCTAAAATAATTGCACCGACTCATATTGTTGAACAAATGAAAAGAATGATTATGGATGTTTTAGGTAAATATTAGAATAAAAATTAAATAGGTATAATAATGATAAAATATACAAATTTTGATAAAAAAATATCGTATATAATTCTTGGCATAGTGATTATGTTATTTATTTTATATGCGGTAATCAGTTCAAACGCACCCGAAACGGTTGTGCCGAATACGAAAATCGGCGGGGAAGAAGTAACAGAACAACTTAGTATACCTGCTGATATTATATTCAATATTCAATCGGGTTTTTATGAACAAAAAATTGAAGTTGAATTGACAAATAATACGAAGTATAAAAATGCTGAAATTCGTTATACAACAAACGGCAGTATTCCTACTGCCAAAAGCACGGTTTATAAAGGTGCAATCAAAAAAAACGCGGCGGATGAAGCACAGGCTTTTACGATTCGCGCGGCTGTTTTTGATAAAGATAAATTGGTTTCATCGGTTATTACCAATACTTATATTTGCGGACGAAATATCGGTTCGCAATTTGACATACCCATTATTTGTCTTTCAACGGACGAAGCTAATTTATGGGACGATGAAATAGGCATTTTTGCGGACGGTATGTTGCGAAAAAATGCGATTAAAGCCAATAACGGGAGACCGGTTGATTTCACAGCGCCTGCGAACTGGTGGATGCACGGTATTGAATGGGAACGACCCGCTTATATAGAATTTTTTGACCCGAATGGAAACCGTGTGGTTGCACAGGAAGGCGGAATGCGTATTCATGGAGGCTGGAGCCGGGGTAATGACCGTCAACGCAGTATTCGGATTTTTGCGCGTACTGAATATGATGAAATAAATAATAAATTCAGGTATGACATTTTTCCCATGCTGACATCTGATGATGATTTGAATAAACGTATAACTTCATTCAAGCGTTTAGTTTTGCGAAACGGCGGTAATGATCACTGGAATTCACGTATTCGCGATGAAGTCATGCAGGATATCGCAGGGCAATCAGGTCTTCAGAAACAAGCGTCGAGAGCCGCTTTAATCGTTCTGAACGGAAAGTTTTACGGTTTTACTCAGATAAAACAAACGTATGACAAATTCACATTGCAAGATAATTATAACGCACCTGACGATAATTTCACATTATTGGAAAATGCGTCAAATGTCGGCGGATACAGCGTTATGCACGGTCTTGAACAGGAACGCAAAGATTTGGTTACTTTGGTTACTAAAATATCGAGCGGACTAGCGAAAGATGAAAAAGGACGCATAGAAATTGAAAAAAGTTTAGATGTTTATCAGATTTTGCATTATTATGCCGTTCAGATTTATATTGGAAATGGTGACTGGCCGCATAATAATTATAAATTATTTAAATATAACGATCCCGAATCGGTCGGTTACCGTGCACAATTAGACGGACGCTGGCGGTTTTTATTGTTCGATACGGATTTTGGCTTTGGTATTTATGACGGCAGCAATGTTGATATGCTGGGAAAATGTATCCGTGACAAAGGCGATAACGGGTTGTTTGCGGGACTTATGCGTTCGGATGAATATAAAGCGATGTTTACGCGGATTATGTGCGATTTAATTAATACATATTTCATACCTGCGAACGTCAACCGAACAATGGGGTTACGTGAACTTGAAGCCGCTAAAAATATCACTATTCAGCACGACCAATACGGTTGGGACAATGAAATCCAAAAAATGCGTAATTGGGTAGTGGACAGACCTGCGGCGATGTATAAACAATTATCGCAATACTTTAAATATGAAGCAGTCTTTAACGCAGTACTTTCGCATGACCAAAAAAACGGCAAAGTTATGATAAACAATTTTGAAATAACAGAAAATGAGTGGAACGGTTATTATTATGAAGACACATTCTGTTCCGCGTCTGCTGTTGCCAATCCCGGCTGGAAATTTGACAAATGGATAGTGAACAATAATACGAACGTTACCGATGCAGTGATATTTCTTGACGATTATTTAATAGACGGCAGTATCAGTATTAAACCGGTTTTTGTTGAAGATAACGATTATCCTGATGAAATTGTGATAAACGAAGTGTTTTACCGCGGCGTTGAATGTGATTTTGTTGAAATATATAATCCGAGTTCAAAAACTGTTTCACTGAGCGGATATTTCTTGTCTGATGACCCTCAAAAGCCTGCTAAATGGGTTTTCGGCAACGATATAATCGAACCGCATTCTTTTTATACAGTATACTTTACAAAAGACGGAAACGTACCGAAAAATGCGGTTGTTGCGAATTTCGGACTGAAAACAGGAGAAACGCTGACATTATCAAAATTGGGAGTGACGATTGATAGTATTTTGCTTCCCGATGTCAAAAAAACCGAGGGATACGGACGGTATCCCGATGGCGGGAATTTTATTTATTTACAGCAGCGAACACCTCAAAAACCCAATTATGTAGGTCCTAACGAAGCATATGTTTTTGATTATATGAAGAACAGAATTATTGTCAGAGGTAAACTTTTTGACGAAAGTTTCGCACCTTTGGTAAAAGATAAAAAAATGTATGTACCTGTTGAAGTACTGGAAAATTTGGGGACTGGTTCTCTCAACGACACGCGAAAAAACTTGATTCAAAAAGCTGTGACAATGGAAGGAAAAAAATATGTTTCGTGGAATGATTTAGCCAATGAACGATTGATCAGCGTGACATATATTAAAGAAATCAATTCTGTTATTATATCAAAACGAAATACATAATAATTATAGTTAAACCACTTGAAAACTGTGAACAGTTTTTAAGTGCAAGCAAAGCTTATAAAGCGGCAAAAGCCGCTGTGGATTAATTATGAACTACATACCAACAATGCATACCATTTAAAAAGTGTACCACTTTTAAAATGGTATGAGTATAAAAAGACGAGAAAATCAATACTTTTCTTGTATTTTTAAATATAATCCCAAAAATATGTAAATAAAAAATAAAATCAAAGTTTACCCTTGAAAATCAGGTTTAAACGTGATATAATGTCTGCGTAGACATATTGTACGGCATTACAATCCCTGTTTACAAATAAAACAAGGAGGTACGTAAAATGATTTTGAACTTTGTTGAGGTAGCCGGCCTATAACTGAATAGTGATTCGGACGCAAATAACATTTTTGTTATGTATATAATTTTTATATGCACGCTCTTTGCGTTCGAATCCGTCAATCAATAACCTATATTTTCGGCTTGACCGTTGAAACAACAGGTTGTTCTGTTGTTTTTTTGTGTCCAAATAGGATATTGACTCAGGTATATTTTAAAATATATTTGAGAAATTGATTTGCTTATTTGGAGGTATATTTGAGATATAAAAATGCGCAGGAAGTTTTACCTAATGAAATTATTGAATTAATTCAGCAGTATACGAACGGAGAATTACTGTATATTCCTAAAAAAATCAATGAACGCAGTGCTTGGGGCGAAAAAAGCGGTGCCAGAGAACAATTGAAAGAACGGAACGCACAAATTTTAAAACAATACCGTTCGGGGAAATCATTGATTGAACTGTCTTCGTCGTTTTGTTTATCGTTTGACAGTTTACGAAAAATAGTATACGGAAAAGTTTCGAATGATTAATGATTTATTATATAAAAAATTAATCGTTGTTTTAGGTAATTATAAGACAATAATAAAGCGGTTGATATGAAATTTTATCAATCGCTTTTTTAAATTAATAAATAGTTCGGTAAAATAATAATTTTATTGACAATTATCTTAATCGAATGTATAATTAATAAGTATAAAAAAATGTTTATTTTTTATTCTCAATTATGAAGGAGAAAATAAGTTGTCTTCTGTATTATTTTTCATTACAACAGGAATTCCGTTCATTGCGTTGATTTGTTATGCTGTTTTACTGACTGTTTTATACAACGTCAAAAAAGACAAGTTAATCATAACTTTTATTATCTATATATTTTCCGCATTTTTATGGGCTCTTTGTTCATTTATGATGCGGATGCAGCCTGATTTTGCTTCATTTTGGAATCAATTGACGTATTATTTTATTATTTTAGTTATCATGCTGATTTATTTTTTAGTACATGCTTATTTGGAATTAAAAACACGTGTAATGCCTTTTATTGTCGGTTTGTTCGGCGGCATTCTGTTGATTATGAATACAGCTGTCCGAACAATGACTAATATTGAAGTCGATGCCGGCGGACTTGTTTCATATGATGTTCGGCCGGGTGCGTTGTTTATTTCATATTATGTTATTTTTATTATTATAGTTTCAGCGTTAAATATATTAAAAGTGAACCGAAACAATAAAATTAATTTTACTCCGATTATCGGAACTGCTTTTAGTGTTTTGCTTTTTGCAATAGGTTTGATAATGAATCTAATTCCGCAAATTGGAAAATTTCCTTTCGATATATTATTTTCTCTAATTAATTCGGTCGTTGTTTCACATTTAATTTTTACGCATAAATCTTTGAAATTCCGATTTATTATGAAAAACAGTTTATTGGATTCTCTCGGAATTATTGTACTGACTATTTCATATGTTTCGCTGATTTTAATTTTGGAATATTTAATACGAAATTCACTCGGTTACAGCATGGCAATCATTTCAATCGTCATCGCTTTGGTTATGGCTGTTATCACACAACCCATAATGCTGATGTTCAGAGGTGTGAGCGAAAAGTTTTTTAAAAAAGACTTAGTACAGCACGAAGCGTTAAAATCTTTTAACGAAAATGTTTTGGATATAATCGAACTTGATCAATTGGCAGAATTGATTATTTCGTCAATCAGTAAAGGTGTGAACAGTAAAAATGCTGTTTTATTTATTCATAATAAAGAAAATGAAAACTTTAATGTTATAAAAACAGCAATAAAAACAGAAACAGACCTTTCAATTCCGTCGGATCACGAAATTATCCAGTGGTTTGAAAGAGGTGAAAAATTTTTACATTTAAATGAACTCGAAAATATCCCGTTTTTCAGCAATAATTGGCAGATTATTATAGAAAGTTTTGAAAAATATGGTATACAAACCATTTTGCCGATATCCAAGCGTTCCCGTCTTTTAGGACTGTTAATGCTCACCCAACGCAACAATAATAAGTCATATGAACCTGAAGACATAGATTTTGCGACAGCTTTGCTGAGTACTTCGGCAGTCGCACTGGAAAATTCCGATTTATACGAACGCACGAAACTGGAAGCGATTACCGACGGTATGACGGGATTGTATAATTACAGGTATTTTACCAAAATGCTGAATCTGTATTTCAACGAACAAAAGATTGATAAAATGTCGATTATGATGATTGATATTGATAATTTCAAGATGTATAACGATTTAAACGGACACCAATCGGGCGACATGCTGCTTATGATTATTTCTGACATAATGCGTAAAATTATTGGCGAAAATGGTCTTGTTTTTCGTTACGGCGGCGAAGAATTTGCCGTTATCATGCCGCATTTAGACGGAAATCAAGCCATGGAATATGCAGAAAAAATACGATCGGAGATAGAAAACCATTTTATCAATCAATATCCCGGGAATAACAATATACGAAAACATGTAACGATTTCATTGGGTTTATGCGATTATCCGTTAAATTCAAGCACTTCAGACGAACTGGTCAAAGGTGCTGATATTTCGCTTTACATTTCCAAGAAAAACGGCAAAAACCGATGTATTAGATATAACGACCGGGAAGATACGGACTTTTATAACCGAAGTATTTCAGATTTAACGCAAATTGACCCGAAAAGTGAAAATTATTCGGTTATAGTTTCGAGTTTGTATTCGCTTGCGGCAGCGATCGACGTGAAAGACCATTATACATATTATCATTCGTGCAATGTGGCAATTTATGCTGCAAAAACGGCGAAAGCATTGGGTCTTGATAATTCGCACTGTAATTTGATTTATCAGGCGGGAACTATTCATGACATCGGAAAAATCGGTATTTCCGATCAGATTTTGAACAAAAAAGGAGAATTGTCCAAAGCGGAATATGAACATATGAAGCAGCACGTGGACAACACAATTTCCATAGTTAAACATTCGCCTGCATTGAAAATGCTTATTCCTGCGATTTATTCGCATCACGAACGCTGGGACGGGCAAGGTTATCCGAGAGGAATAAAAGGTGAGGACATTCCGTTCGAGGGCCGCATTTTATCTGTGGTTGACGCATTTGACAGCATGGTTACAAAACGTCCGTACAGACATACTTTCACTGTTGAAGAAGCTCTCGGCGAATTGGAAAGAGGCAAAAATATCCAATTTGACGCAAAAATTGTCGATGTATTCGTTGAACTGGTAAAAAACAAAACGATTATACCGAACTTGATTACAGAAGGAATGGAATATACGATGGTTACAGATTTACATTTCGGATAAAATATAGTTAAACCACTTGAAAACTGTGAACTACATGCCAACAATGCAAAGCATTGTCAGCGATTCTTCGAATCGCTCTGTTTAAAAAGTGTCCTACTTTTTAAGTGGTATGAGTATAAAAGAACGCCGGGAAATGAAAAATTTCGGCGTTTTGTGTTTTTTCGGATAAAATTTCGGGTATATAACCTATATAAAATATTTTTAAATAAATATATTAAAATTGTAACGAATCGTATTTTCAATCGTTATATAAGTGAAAGTTGGTGAAATGAATGGATTTTGAAATAATATATAATAAATATGCTCGGGATATTTTCCGTTTTTCGTTGTCTTTGTGCAGAAATCATACAATTGCCGACGACATTACAAGTGAAACGTTCCTGAAAGCAATCAAATCAGGCGGAAAATTTGACAGTGAACATTCGGTCAAAGTTTGGCTGTGTCAAATTGCTAAAAATATTTATTATGATTATCTTAAAAAACAATCGAAATTAACCGAAATATCCGATGATTTACCGAATGAAAATAATTTTGAGCTCGAATTATTTAATAAAGCGCAGGCATTGGAAATCCATAAACTTTTACACCAATTGGATGAACCGTACAGAGAAATCTTCTCTCTGCGAATTTTTTCGGAATTATCTTTCGCAGAAATCGGCGAAATTTTCGGAAAATCGGAAAATTGGGCGAGAGTAACGTTTCACCGTGCAAAATTAAAATTAAAGGAGGCACAAATTAATGACTAAATGTGATGTAATCCAAGATTTAATTCCATTATACATTGACAATGCAGCTAGTGAAGGAAGCCGTGCAGAAATTGAAGATCACATAAAAACGTGCGAAAACTGCCGCGAATTATTGGAAAAAATGAAAAGCGGGGATATTCCTATTCATTTAAATGCTGATAAAACTGAAATTAATGCTTTTAAGATTATCAAACAAAAATTATTACGTAAAAATGTTTTGATTTCGTTTATAGCGATTGTTGTAACGGTTATTGTTGTTTTTTTTGTTTGCATATATAGAATTCCGCTTCAATATAGCCCCGGTAATATGGACATAAGACCTTCGAACGACCAGAAAACCGTAACGATTGTTTATGCGGATAATTACACAAGAGTAAGCCAAATACAAACAGGTGATTCGGTTTATATCGGTTATACCAACACTTTTTGGGAAAGCTTTTTCTATATAAAAGAAAATGATAAATATAATAATATAGATACGACAATAAATATAGAATCCGGAACCCAATTTATTAATCAAAAAGTTAATAAAATATATTATTTTAATATTAATAAATACAGCGTGGGAGGAAAAACAAAAAATCAAGCATTAGCCGACGCCATTCTGATCTGGGAACGATAATATTATAAACAAAAAAGCGGACGAATTTTAAAATTTCGTCCGCTTTAAGTTAGATTAAATTATTTATATAACGGTCCGAAGTTTTCGCATGCTCTGTAGTCGGCAGCTTCGAGGTCTTTTGTTCCGAATGCAGCGAATGCTGAAGGTCGGAAAATGCTTGCGTCTTCGACATTGTGCATACAAACGGGAATTCTGAGCATCGAAGCGAGTGTGATTAAGTCAGCACCGATGTGTCCGTATGCGAATGAGCCGTGATTTGAACCCCAGTTAGCCATGACAGAGTATACATCCTTAAATGCACCTTCGCCGTTTACTCTTGGCGCAAACCATGTTGTCGGCCAGCAC
>JGI994J12354_10002121_pt1 | contig 19646 bp, 21 predicted proteins | sample IntmicLarv3ML3BL_FD_12354 | JGI IMG/M metagenome (IMG submission 12354)
GTCGTGGCAATCGTGGTCGTCTTGTTTCCCTGTGCATCCGTTTGGAAAACTGTCAGTGTCGCGCCGGGAAGCTCATCGTCTCCCGTGATTTTGCGTTTGCTGATGGAGAAAAACGAAACTTCATCCTCATCCAAAACGATTTTCGCGATATCGTGGTCGTCTTCATCCTGGGTGTCATCTTTGCTGTCATCGACTTTTTTCTCTTCACGATGCTCTTCGATTTCATTGTCCTTAACAACAGGTGTATCATTCTCTTCGCCGTCGTTGTCGAGATCCTCGTCGGGAGTGGAGTCATCATCCTGATCGCTTACGTCATCGCCGTCCTCATTTTCCATTTTAACGATTTCAGCCGTATTGACGATTGCCCCAGCTCCTGTTGGCGCAGAAGAAACAACCTTAAACACCACTTCAATGATCTTGGAATTTGTCTCGCCATATGTATTGCTCGTGCGGTCCGGATCGGATTGAGGCGCAAGCTTCAGCTCCCCGGTCCATTTGATGTTGCTTCCGCTGGTTTCCCAGCCGGCGTTGACGGGGACACCCCCGATTTCCGTACCGGCCGGAACAAACTCCAGTCCCGCAGGCGCATCATCCAAAATCTCTGTGATGGTCAGTTCTTCATCGCACTGATTGTAAACACGGATTTTGTAGGTTACATAATTGCCGATTTTTACCTTAACCGGTGCAGTTGGAACATTCTTTTCATAGAGGTCACCCAGGGTGCTGTTTCCACTGCTGCTCGTGTTGTACTGGCCGCTGACATCTGTTCCGTCCGCGCGCTGTACCTTCGAGACCCATTTTTTCAGCGCCGCGTCATAAATCTTTCCGTCACCTTCGTTGTAGGCGGCATAGGTTAACGGGTCACCGGTTGCCGTTACGGAAAATTCAAATACGTCGTTACATATCACGTGTCCGGCGGGAGCCCCGACCTCTTTGATGTAATATTTCACACCTGCGGGTAGTCCTTCAATCGCAAACTGGCCGCTTGCGCCGGTGGTGATGGTGGTGATTATGCCGGTATTCTCATCGGTTTTTAATTTATAGTAGTCTTCTTCGCCGTCTATGATGACAAACTCAAGCGGATTGACATCCCCCATGGCATTTTGTTCGGTTGCAAAGATTTTGAACTTCGCGCCACGAAGAGCATTGCCTGCCAATTCCGAGAACTCGTCCAGCGTTACAGCGTCCCAGAACTGACCTTGCAGGGCCGCCGCTTGCTCCGGCGTAATGGAGGCCTTGACAAAAGCCGCGCCGCCATTGCCGCGTCGGGTATGTATGCTGGCGGCAAATCTATAGGAATATTCTTTTGAGACGTCGCTGTTAAACCCCTCACTCGGCACGCGAACGGTCAACTGATTGCCGACCTTCGCGACATTGGTGTCTATCTGTATTGTCTCATAAAGCAGTTGCAGGCTGGAAACGGCAAAATCAAGCTTTGTACCCGGCTCTCTAAACGTGGGAATACTACCACCGGGATTGACAAAATCATGACCGGGATAGAACTCGCTATAAAACCCTTTATCGCCTATTACATTTCTGATATCTGCAAGCTTTGACAGCTCATCCCCGGCCGGGAACATTCCTGCAGTCAGCAATGCGTTCGTGCTGTAATCTCCGGCAGCGGAAAGCACATTGGCATCGATCAGCGCATCAACAACCATTTCACGAAGTTCAGGGAAATGGAAGAAAACGGTTTCCAGCGCAGATTCGGAAAGAAGCTTTGTGTTTTTTAGGTTGTTCATATGCAGCCCGTAATTACTGAGCCCGCTATCAATCGCACTCGCCAGTACACGCAGTTTGTAGAAATTTTCCCAAGCTGCCTCGGCCTCCGGCCCTGTGGCGTACGTTTCAAGGAATTCAGCGTACCGAGCGGTATCGCTGGCATATGCTGAAACATTTCCAAGTCCTATGTTGGAGAGGAAAGTGTTGAGGTTCTGGTATAGTCTGGTTTCACTTGTTGCCAGCCAAATCAAATACCCCTGTGAAAGACCGGTACCAGCCCAAGGTTTCCCAGCTTCCCGGTAATAATCCGACTCATATGCCTGGCCGCCTTCAAGAATTCCTGAGGCGCCAAGGGTGGCCGCTTTCAATGACTGCAAATCGAGCAATGCCGAAGCGTAGCCCGTTTCCGTCGAATATCCCGCTAAAAGAGTTTCAAAAGCGGTGAAATTATCTTCAATCGTTTTGTACGGACCCGTTTCCTTCGCAATAACCTTATAGTAACTTTCTGCGGAACCCAAGAATTGGTTGATCATCGCAAGGAGTCCAGTCTCAAAAGATTCATCCCCATTGCCGCGTTTATGGCTGAGGTTGTTTATTTTGATTCCCTCGCCAGCGGGAACTCCGGCTCCGAACTGACCCGCGTTAATGATCAGCTTCGTTCTTCCGTCCGCCAACGGTATGATGGCATAGGACAGCGGGGTTGTGTTCACCTTTGATTCAATTTCCGACGGCAGCACAACCTCATATTGTGAGGAATAGATTGCATCGCTCGCATCGGTTACAAAGTGTTTAAAATGGCGCTGATAGGCAAAAACGCCCGTATAATATCCATAACTTGCATCTACGTTACCATTGAAAAAAATTGATGTATTGAAATATTTGTACGGGATTCCGAAGGCGAAAAAATCATTTTTATAGCTTGCGCCCGGATTCGTATTGTCGGTGGTCGATTCCCATACGCCGCCTTCAGGATAGGTTGCCCCCGCATAACCGGCGCCCGTAGACAGTGCATCATAGTTTGAGAATTTTTGGTTCGCGCTTATGATATCCTCAAAAATCACATAACCGGTAGGCGTTCTGGCCGGGTCGGCCTCAAAGCTTTTTTGCAGGTCAAAAAAGGGCACGGACCAACGATAGGCTGGGTATTTTCTATCCGGGTCATGACCCTCAACGGCCGGGGCCGGAAGAGCCTTGGCAAATTGGCGGGGTGTCATCTTCCCGTCGCTGTCCGTCGACGCGCCATATATCGCCTTGCTCAGTTCGAAGCCTGGTCCAAAATTATCATCATCCAAAACCCTACTATCCGTTGAATCTTTCCATCCCGGGCTGGGAAAATCGACCGGTGGAGGTGTGTCGGGGTCAGGATCTCCGGGTTTCAAAAATTGAGTATATGTAGTTTCGTCAGCAAATTTAATTTGTGAGTCCTTTACCGATAATGTCGCGGTTCCCTCGGCAGTCCCGTAAGTAACCTCATCATCACCATGTGCCTTGTCATTGAAGATTACCTTAAAGCTGAGCTTTCCGCCAGCGCTGATGACTCTTCCAGCGCCCAAAAGGACGCCCCCGGCTTCCGCGCTCCACAATTCGAAATCGTAGTCATCCGGCGGAACCAAAGCAGAAATTCCCTGTGCTTCCAAAATGGGGATTTCAAAATAATCATCCTCATTGAAGAAACCGGCTTCTCCCTCTTTCACTTCCCATCTAAGGTCAAAACTAATCGTTACGGAATTGCCGATGTTTATCTCCAGCGGCGTAATCGGAGTTGTTCCTGTTGCATCATATATATCTGTTGTAACTGTGTTTCCATTCTGGATTTCGACCTTTTTGATTTCGAGCTTTGAAACCGTTATTTTGTCGCCCACATCATTTCCGGCTGCCTGAGCGGTAAAGGCAGGGATAATCATCGTGAACACGGTCATAAACGTCAGTAAGATTGCCAGTAGCAGAGACGTCGTTTTTTCCCCAGTTTCCCGATTCTGTTTGGGTTAAAAAATCTCAATGTATTTTTCATTTTCTACCTCACTTCTTATCTTGTTAACACGGACAAAAACGAACAAATATCCCGAACCCTCCTTTATAATTTTAAGTTATTCTCGCCAGACTCGGTTCAAATATAATTATTTATATTTATTATAGTGAAGATCAGACCATTTGTCAATCTTTGTCAATTTTTGTCAATTTTTGTTATTTTTTGCAGCGTGACCATGGCGCGGTTAAACAAAGATTAAAAAATGGAGAATTTTATCCTCCACGCATGTTTCCGAAAAGCTTTCCCTTGAGAACCTTATTGGCCGTCATATCTCTTCAGCCAAAAGTAAAGGGATGACCGACCTTTGTTGTATTTTCGGCTGGCTCGGCTTACTCCGTATTTCTTCGCATATAAAATTAAGGATTGCCGATATTTCATGTCTTGTGTTATACTTTTCATGCGGAGATTTGGCACTTCCTTTCGGTCGAATTTGGTGTGATAACTTTATTCTAACCGTTGTGCCCTTTCTCTGTTTCCTTTTTCTCCTTCTGTCCAATATGTATTGTACTCTTACAACTCTTACACACTCCCGAGTGGACAAAGGACTTGACAGATGTCGGCTAATCCTGTAATATTATAAAGTGAGTCTTGGCTGCGGTCTCTCTGCAGGTGACTTGAGCGTGGATTTCTTATTTTGCCGTGTCATTATATCTCTCTCATTCTCGAGAGATAACCAAAGTTTTTTATTTTATAGGGGTATAGCTCAGTTGGTAGAGCAGCGGTCTCCAAAACCGCGTGTCGAGGGTTCAAGTCCTTCTGCCCCTGCCAAACAGGATTCCTACAGAAATGTAGGAATCCTTTGTTTTTGGCTTGAACACTGGCTTTGTGGGCCTTTTAGGCTTCTAATATTTTAGAAATATTTTCACGAAAATAGAGGAAAAAACAGTGTTTTTGAACATCTATAGCCACACTTTCAGCCACAATATTGACACCCTAAAAGCCATGTGGTACAACGCTTTTGAGGTGATTTAACGTGGCTAAAGCAAGCAAGTTATCGAGTGGAAAATGGCGTTGTAAGGCGTATTATACGGATGAAAACGGCAAATATACCTCGAAGTCCTTTACAAGAGACACCAAAAAGGAGGCGGAGGGCGCGGCCGCCGCATGGCTTGTAGAGATGGAACACGACCAAAAACCAGAAAATAAAACCATAGGTGAATTGGTAGATAGGTACATCGATAACCTCTTGAGTAATTCAATGGATTGGTTTTGCCTTCTGAGCAGTGGGGGCCCGGTTTGGGGTAGGATTTTTTGAGAATATGGACTAATAATCCCACCTTGCTCTGATCTTCACATTATTATCACGTAAGCATTTGGTGATCGCCTACATACTGACTTCAAATTTTTTGGCAATTTGTTCGGCATTGACCATATTGGTGTACATGGAGATAACTTCTTCGGCGTTGATCTTCTCTGAAGCTCTTCTATTCGTGACATGGACGCCGTGATTTTTAAGGTTGTTGCTGATAGTGGAACGGTGACAACCGTATCCAAATCGCATGAACCGTCTCTAGTTGGAGGTTTGAACCGGAAGGGCAAGACGTCCACAGTTCAGCGGTTGGATCAAGGAACCGTGATCAAAAATGCGCTGGACTTCGGTTCGCCCGTCTTCGTTGTATTTTGTCGCAACGCAAGGAGCGAAATAGTCTTCTTCCTCAGGCTCAAGGTTATACAGCACGAAAAATCCGCCGTCAAGCGTGGGCGTCAGGGAATAGGGCTTTATCCGCGTTTCAAAGAAATCGAACTCAGTTTTTTTGCCGTTCTTTTCAAAAAAGATCCGCGTCCGAACATTCCCTGTCGCAGCATTTTCGAAATACACGCTTCGCCCGTCGGGCAAAAGCCCAAGATATTGCTTACTGTCCGCGGAACTGAGCCACTCGCGGATCAATTTCCCCGTATTGGAAATATGGGTGGAGCGCAAAACTTCATCCGAAATGCGTTCGGCACGGATCGAGATTCCCGAATCGGTCAGCGCGATTTCCGGGAACGGATAAAAGCTTTCGGGCGGCTCAGTGCCTGCGTCGCCGCCAAGGTTCATGCAGATGTCTTTGTATTTGTATCTCCATTTTTCTTTCAGTGAATCGTCATAGCACACCAGACAGTCAGAAAAAGCGACAAGCAGTCCCACGCCCTCTTTATACTGCGCGGTGCAGCCGCTGTCCTTGGCTCCGATATAGTTTCTATAAACGCCGTACTTCGGCATAACATAGGACAAAAAGTTTCCGTCCTTGTCATAGCGGGTCAACGTCGGAACCTGAGATATGTCGGTATCGGAGATATCCCACGGTTCGGCAGCTTCCTCCTTGTCTCCGGTGTCACCGTCATAAGTGGTATACGCCCCGGCGGTCAGCAGACCGCCGTCCGGCGTTTCAAACACATTGTTGAAATACTCATATTTATGCGTAAGCTTCCGGCTCCAGACAATGTCACCGTTGGGAGATATCTTCGTAAACTGTCCGTGTGCGGTGCCAAAGTCGATCTCGACGATCTCGCCGGTTTCCGGATCCGTATAAGTTTGCGGTGTATAATCGGTCTGGGTCAAAATCAGCAGGCTTCCGTCGGACAGAGAGGCCGTGGAATAAATACGGTCGCTCAAATCTTTATAAGTCTTTTTCCATTTGAGGTTCCTATCCTTGTCATAACGGTAAATTTCCAGCGGATAAATTTTGGAAAAATCTTCGCCGGCTTCATAATAGTGCCTCGTGCACAGCGCGTAATCTCCGTTCGGAAAATCCTGAATCTCACCAGGCTCATTCATGGTCGCGGTCTTTGACCATTTGACGTTGATTTCAGCGACCGGATAATTTTTCAACGACGTAATGACCATCTCACTTGGCAGCGGCGCGTTGTAATCCTCCTCCTGATCGGCCTCGTAGAACTCATCCTCTTCGTTAGGTTTTTCCCCATCGGTCTGCGGCGCGGAAACGCCGGAGGGCGCGGAAACGTCGGAGGGTGTGGACGATTCTGGAAGGGAAGAATTTTTTTTGTCTTTTTGGCAGGCGGAAAGGGCAAGCAGTAGGCTGAGGATACAAAGTATACTGAGTATTTTTTTCATCTTTTACCCGGCTTTCTTCGTGAATTTTTACTTGGATATTGTGTTCTGTTACGCTATTGTAATTATACATTGTCTATTTTCATTTTCAAGGGTGATTCGTTTACAATACGATGACAATATGGTGACAAAGGGTTCTTTCCTGACAACGACTCAAGCGTTACGGTCGAAACCACGTCTCCGTTCGCACATGTCGGCGTTCAACATTATGGTAACAAAACTTTTTGCCCTGCCGCTTCCGCTTTTGCGCTTGCCGTACGCGCCTTTTTATTCTGGTGTTAAATGCACTTGCATTGTATGCCGTTGCTTGGTAAAATTTATCAGGACACAATTTGGTATTATCAATGAAATTCGGCTTAAAAAGTCGTCCGAAAACAGTTCATCGAATTGTGTCCGCGGACGGCTTTTTGAGACATTAAGGTCAAAAATGATGTATTTTCTACAACAACACCTGAATTACCGAAATATGAGCTTTTTCATCTATTACGCCTGTCATATCGCTTTATTGAATATTAGGCTATTGAAAGCGATGATTTAGCTCAACTCAAAGCGTCACAAGAAGCATGGGAAGCTTACTTGGACAATTGGAAATCTTTAAGAATATCTTTTTATTATGATAATAAATATCGCATACAAAATATGGATGTCCGCGGTAAAAAAATGGTAGACGAAATGTATACGGTCCGTGAACGAACACGTGAATCTGTAAGAAAGGTTACTGATCGGAGGGATTTTTTTGACGAGAAGTAGTTTTAGACGCTTTTTCCCAATAATAGGAATATTTCTCTTATGTTTTTAACTGCATGCACGACTAAAGGCGTCAATGGTGGAAATGAAAACGATACCTCCATTGATGATAGTTTTTGAGCGAGCGAATATGCATTTAATGAGGTACTAGAGGGACAGATTCATATTGGTAAGTCTTATATTTTGAATATTTATCAAAAAGACGAAAAATATTGGGCAGATATAAGTATTGACGGATGGCAAACGCTAAGACGATTAAAAGCTCGTGTCGAAGGGGATAATGATTCAATTCAATTGATTTTCGACAGTTATTTACCTGACAATGACTTCGAATTATTTAGTACAGGCGATGTGCTGTTGACTTTAACCAAGCGAGGATCTAAAATTATTACAAAGTGGGGAAAAATAAAGCCTATCGTTCGAGAGAATGAAAAGGAGGGGGTTTATTTTAATAAAGTTCAGGAGAAATGAAAAAGTGAGTTCGGTGAAGGATGGACAAACAGAATTAAAGGTATGGTATGTAGGAGGTATTTTTAATGAGATACAAAATAATTTGCATTTTGCTGGCGATCATCCTATTCACAGCGGGTTGTAGTTTGCCTTCGGACACAGAAGATCCTACCTCCTCGGTTGCCACATCGACCTCAACGCCGCAGGCGATTCCCCAAAAAGTTGGAATTTTGATGCCGAATTCGAATCGTCTCTGGAACAGAGGTGGGTTAAGACTGCAACAACAAGTGGAAGCGAGCGGCGGTATCGCTGATTTGCAGTATGCGAATGATAGCTGGACTGTTCAAGCCTCCCAGATGAAGAAGATGATAACGAATGATTATGATGTTCTTGTCGTCGCATTTGTAGATAGGGCTGCACTGAACGAAGTCCTTGTTCAAGCGAAAGAGAAAGATATTCCGGTGATTGCTTACGCACGTCATCCTTGGAGCGCAGAGAACATCAGTTACTTTGTATTTTTTGACAGTGAAAACATCGGCAATCCATTGGGCGAATACATTGAGGAAACGTTGGATTTAAAAAATGCGTCCGGCCCGTTTAACATTGAGATGTTTGGTGGCGATCTTAGTAGTAGCAGTCGATTTCCGCATTTTCATCATAATGGGTTGATGGAATTTTTGCAGCCTTATTTTGACAACGGACAGCTTGCCGTTCCCTCTAAACAAATTAATGCGGAAACCGCAACCGAAGGATTTGCTACTGAAAAGGCATATGAACGCATGAAAGAGCTAATTGCTTCTCAAAACTATGGTCCCGAACCTAAAAAGACAAGACTTGACGCGGTAATTTGCATTGACGATTCCATCGCGCGGGGTGTGACCCAAGCATTATTGGAAGCCGGGTATACGGCGGATACCTTCCCAATCATCACAGGCACGAACACCGAAATCGAGTCCGTGAGGAATATCATTGCGGGCACGCAATCCATGTCATTTTTCGATGATCCCACGATATTGGCGGATCGTGTTTTTCAGATGATTACCTCCATTTTAAATGGAGAGGAGCCGGAAATAACCTACACTGAAGCACTATTTGGTGAGCCTATTCCGACGTATATATGCGATTCTGTTGTGGTTACGCGGGAGAATTATCGGGAGCTGTTGATTGACAGCGGGTATTATACGGAAGAGGAGCTAAACGGCTGAAAAGTTGAACAGTAGAAGGCGGGCCGGGGTGTTACATACGCCCCGGCCCGTTATCTCGTAGAGTTTGAGAGTTCGGGAATTTGGAAGGAGGATGGGCGAATGCGCTCGGGATCTCATATTTCGGCTAACGGAAGACATGCGGGTTACTCTGCTTTCTTTTTTTCTCCTTCTGTCCAATATGTATTGTACTCTTACAACTTTTGGGCACACCCGGCTTAAAAAAAGCTTGCTTTTTCTTTAGGTATGAGGTATAATAATCTAGCTTCATCAATGAGGCGTTATAAATCGCGGAGTGGAGCAGTTCGGTAGCTCGTCGGGCTCATAACCCGAAGGTCGCAGGTTCAAATCCTGCCTCCGCAACCACACAGAAAGCCCATGAACACTACGTTCGTGGGCTTTTGTTATGTCTGGGAATTGATCAAAAACCTCCCTTTTGCTACTTATTTGTTACTTATTTCTGTCAAAAGATAGCGCAAGATGGAACGGGATACCACCCTTTACCGTCCCGCTCCACCAGCTGTATTGTTACCTCCTCTCCCGATCTATATTATAATTTCTCGGCAGACCGCCCAAAATAAGCGGCTGTGAACCGATCTCAAATACTACCTCCGGACACGCCATTGCAATTTCTACCAGCCGTTGGACGCACTTCTCAATATCAGCCTCCAATTTCTCCTCGCTGTGGGTTTTGGTACGGGTGGAAATGGTTGTTTTACCGTCCTGTCTCATGTCTGCCCTCCCTCTTCGCTCTCCCGAAGCGTCAAGCAATGCGCATACCACTCTGTTATGGCGTCCATTGCAACGGTGAACTGTTCGACGGTCATGGTCGGCCCCAGAACCCGCGCCCAGAATTCCCGCCGCTCGTCCCATTCTTCTATAGCATTGGGGGTGAACATCATCCGGCGCTGTTCTTCACGGGACAGCTCTTTAAAAGCGCTACGGGCGGCCTCGTAGATATCCCTGCGTACATTGATGAGGCGGCAACCTTCAATCGTGTCGAGGAACCCAGGGGCAAATCTGAGCACTTGCAGCTGAACGGTTCCCGGCGCTGTGGATGGTGTTTCCTCCGAGGCAAGCTCGGTCGGACAGTCGCTTGTATCCCATTCACGCTTGAACTCTCCTTTCGGTGTGAACACGGCGGCAACAACGCCCAGAACACGCGATATGTTCACCTCACGATCCGGCTGCTCACTGTAGGCCGTAGTTCCCATGTGGTGACCGTTCCGGCTTCCGGTATAAACCTTTGCCATCAGCTTTTGGCGGCCTATCGGGGCGGCAGAGGCATAGCAGAGGCATATATCCCGCACACCGTCCGAAAGTGGCCGGGGACACTTCTCAAAGTCCACAAGGATAATATCCCCGTCAAAGATTCCCTCCCGCTCTAGACAGTTCCCCTCTATGTGATACCCGGCGAGGTTTTCATAACCGGTCAGTGTATGGTCTCCCGTTAAAGTCATCGTTTTCAAAATTAATCGCTCCATTCTCTTGATTTCCAGAGCGGGACAGATTATAATAAACATATCCCGCTCCGGTGGGTTTGTAGGCTCGTTACATTGCGCTTTTGGTAGAGGGGCAATGCAGCGGGCTTTCTTCTTTCAAATCGTCTATAATCTCCTGTAACTGAGGCTGCAGCTCTCCCAGTTCTTCCAGAATATCCGGGTCAAGCTCCTGATCGTCCACAATGTCATAGATCGCGTGGTTTATAAGCACCAGCGTCGCCACGGCGCGGGCCTGAAGGATGAAGTTTCTTTCCATGTCCTCACCCCACTGCGAAACGAAGCGCTGTGCCTTTGGTGCTGTACTGGTCATACAGGCCGGACTGTTTCAGCTTGGCGGTGTCTACTCTTGTGGATTCATACACGGTATAACGGATGGTGTACTCTCCGGCCTGAATGGCGTCGGCCTGTTGTGCGTCCATCTCCGCGACCATAGCGGCCTTGAGCGCGTCAGCCTGTTCCTGCAGGGCTTTGATCTCCGCTTGGATCTCTCTGTACTCTCTGGCTTTGCTGGCGATCTCTGTAATTGACATGGTTCTTACCTCACTTCTTTTATTCAGTCAAGGTGCGGGAGCTTGTTTCTATTGCGCTTTGTAGCCTTAGTGTTTTTCCATCCCGCCCCCTTGACTGTGATTATAGTATAACCTATTATTAGGTCATTGTCCATTGACAAAACAACCAATGTTTAGGTCAATTCCTTGTGCAATATTAACCTAGACATAGGTCATGTCTTGTGTTATAATAGTATCATGGAAGAGTGGGCATATAAAAACCCGCTCCCAATACTATCGAAAGCGGGTGAACCAAATGCCAATTAAGTATGATAAACTGTTAAAGCTTTTAAAGTCGCAGAGCATTAGTATTTATAAACTGAAAACAGACAAGGTTATTGGAACGGCAACGATCGACAAAATACGGAAAGGCGCGGGACACATAGACACACGATCCATTGAAAGCCTTTGCCGGTACTTGAACTGCCAACCCGGCGACATCATGGAATATGTGGAGGGGGAAGCGGAATGAGCGTGTACGATCGAATAGATGAATACAAGGCCTGTATTGACGCCCTGCGCCCCTTTGAAGGGGATATGCTGGAACAACTCAAGGATTACTACCGGGTCGGTCTTACATGGTCCAGTAACGCCCTAGAGGGCAATACACTGACTGAAAGCGAAACAAAGGTAGTCCTGGAGGACGGGCTGACAATCGGAGGGCACCCGCTCCGGGAGATATATGAAGCAGTCGGACACGGAGAATCTTACAACCACATGTTTTCTCTGATCCATGACCGCCGGATTTCCACCAGTGATATAAAAGCGCTCCATCAGCTGTTTTACAAAGCCATTGACGCGCAGAACGCCGGGACGTGGAGAATACAGCAGATCATTGTATCCGGGTCAAGCTATGCATTCCCACAGCCGCACACCCTGGAAAAGGAAATGCAGGGGCTTGAGAAATGGATCTCTCTTGAGCGGGACAAATACCATCCGGTAGAGTTTGCCTCTCTTCTTCACCTGAAATTCGTTTCAATCCATCCCTTTATTGACGGCAACGGTCGTGTCGCTCGGCTTCTCATGAACCTTTCATTGATTCAGGATGGTTACCTGTTGGCAATTATCCCGCCTATTTGCCGCCCTGAATATAACGACACGATCCGCCAATATCAAAACAAAAATAACGCCGTTCCCTTCTGCGAATTTATTGCAGAGCGGGTTCTTGAATCCGAAAAGGAAATAATAAGGCTGTTTCATGTTCCAACGGACAAAATAAAAACCCACGCCGACCAGCGCGGCGAGAGCGTAAACGGATTTGTAAACCGGGCTATTGATGAAACTATGGAGCGGGATAAGGGGGAACGCTGAATGAAAGATGAACTATCCTTTCCGTTTCGGACGGACGAGACAGTGTTTGAACAGATTAAGCATTATACCGATGAGGGCATTGAGTTTTGGTATGCCAGAGAGCTACAGGGCGTTTTGGAATATGCTGAATGGCGTAATTTTACGAACACAATTGACAAGGCAAAGGTTGCTTGTGAAAACAGTGGCAATGCGGTTCCTGATCATTTTGTTGACGTCAACAAAATGATACTGTTACCCAAAGGGGCAGAGAGGGAAATCCCTGACATTCAGCTGTCAAGGTATGCTTGTTATCTGATTGTCCAGAATGGCGATCCACACAAAGAGGTTATCGCCCTCGGTCAAACATACTTTGCCATAAAAACTCGACAGCAGGAACTTATCGAAGATTATGACCGACTATCAGAGGAGCAGAAACGCCTTGCTATCCGCAATGAAATGGTAGAGCATAACAAATCCCTTGCAGAGGCTGCCCAGATGGCCGGGGTCGAAACCCCACAGGAGTATGCTATATTCCAAAACAAGGGATACCAGGGCTTATATGGCGGTCTCGGTGTGAAGCAAATCCATGCCCGCAAAGGTTTAAAGAAAAACCAGAAAATACTTGACCACATGGGGAGCACAGAATTGGCCGCCAATTTATTCCGGGCTACGCAGACCGATGAAAAGCTCCGCCGGGACAATGTGACAGGAAAAGATCGTGCCGGTGAAGTGCATTTTGACGTTGGCCGCACTGTTCGCAAGACCATTCAAGAGCTGGGCGGAACCATGCCGGAAGATTTACCCACGCCCGACCAGGGTATAAAGCAATTGGAAAGAGAGCAAAAAAAGCTGGAAGAAAGCATATCGGACAAAGAAATAAAGCCATAATACCCCCTTTTTAGCGCCTCTGGTATCTACAGTGGAACAAAATGGGACAAGTACGGCCTTCGCAAGAAAGAGCTTGAAACCGCCGCGGCCCTTGCCAGTCCTGCGCTTGTGGGGCCTGTGCGGAGGCTTTGGGATAGGTATGGTGTCCCACTTGCTGGGTAGTGACAAGCTGTCCCGCCCTGACCGGAATCAAACTCCGATCAGATATGGCGGCTATCGAAGGAACATTGAAAACCCATTCACACGCGCTGAAATGCTGGAAGAGCACGTCCGGCCACAGCTTGAAAGGCGAGCTCGCGATAATCAACTGTCCGGGCTGAAACAATTCTCGCCCGTTTCGTCAACATTGACAGAACGGGAACCAACCACAAACACCCGCAACTCCCTCTCAAAATTAGCCGGGATCAGCGAAGGAATGTTGACCTCTCCACGCGTGCGCGCGCGTGTTAGGGCCTCTAGAATCTCTAGATAGAACAAAAACATCCCGCTCCCTCGTGGCTATAATCGGCCGTGGAGGAGCGGGATTCTCTATATCAAGCGGACTGTGCCGCGTGTTATTATGCCGACTTCGCCGCCAGGCGATTCATGAGCAGCACCTTGACCTGTATATAATCCATGCCCATATCCAGCAACACGGCAATCTGTTCCTCTGCTCTGGTGACAGCAGACAGTTCGGCCGCGGTGAGATATTCCACAGCATTGGCCCGCGGTGGTGCGTCCCGCTCCTTCCGGATCTGCTTGGCATTCCTTCCCATCACGGCCTTGTACGCAAGATCCGTGCAATGCTTGTACATCCACCGATCCTCGGGGTATCGTTCCTGAATCACGTCAGTAAGGGATTTCCGCACTGGCTTGAGTTCTTCCCGGCGAACGTGGCGTGTCTGAAGCTCGGCCCGCATGGCGTAGAATTGGCGGACGAGTTCCTTCTTGAATCGCCGCACTGGTTCAGTATTTTTCAGGTAAGTTATAAGCAGGGTGGCCTGTTGTTCGTTCAGATTCCAGACCTTTTCATTCTGTCCGGACAATAAAGGTCGGATTTTAAATCCAAGCTTTCCGAAGAATTCGAAGTCTTTTTTGTGGTTGCGGATTAGCCGGGTAATGGTATGATGTTGAACTTCTGCGTACTGTGCGATGATATCCGACGTGGTAAACGGTTCCGATTCAATATGGTTTGGTTCGAGGAATACGAGATTGTTCATGATGGCTCCTTTCGTGGCGGTCTGTGGTTGCTTTTCTTTTTTGGTGGAACTTTTCGGAACTTTGTGTATTATACTCCTGCTTTTTTGGTGACGATTTCTGCCGATTTCAGGTCACTATCCGCGGTGGATTCGACGCGAAAACACATGGAGCGGGATATATTCATCGAAGTGTATTATCCATCCACCATGCAAAGAGCATTATGCCGATAACCAGAGCAGTGGAACCAAAAAGAATTAACATGACTTCTATTACGCTTGGCTGCATTTGAGTGTTCACCTCTTCTTTTTTGTGCACAGTTTCGCACAGTTTGGCCGCGGTGGATTCGATTGTCAAAATATATGGAGCGGGACTATATGCCTTTCTAACGGCCTACAAGGCGTTCTAAGCGCAAAACGCTTTACCCATGAGTTTACCACGAAGGGAAAACAAAGCGCCTCTAAACGCCTCCTGTAGGGCCTTTTGGCCCTCGTGCGTGTTATCGTGTCATTAAATTATCTCCTTCGTGCGCGTAACGATGTCCTAATATCCGCGTAAACCTTAGCAAACCTTAGCATTCGCCCATAATGGAAAATTACTAAGAAAACCTAACATTCGCCCACCGTGGAAACCAAACCTGACGCGGGGTTTCCCGACAAAATTGACGAGATTTGAAGGTTCAAAAAACAGGGAGCAAAGCCCAAAGCCGCGCCAAAAACCGGGGAAAGGCCCACAAAGGCAGGTGTCCGGAAACTCAGAGGGGAAAATGCTAACATTTGCTAACGTTCGCATGCGTGTGTAGACCTTCGCATTTTTTAACAATTTGTCCCGCTCCGAAGAGTTGAAACTACTAACGAAAAATAACGTTTCGATGTAGAGGCCCGCCAGCTTTTCAATTTGGATAAGGTTTGGATAAGGTACAAGGAAGCAATGGGCAGGGCAGTCTCTTTTTTATGGTGCAACTTTTCGCAAGTTTTGCACCCCTTTTTAGGGCAGCCAAAATGGACAGAATGACTTCCTTTTTAGGGACTGACAAATCTGACAATACAGGGAGCGGGACTTCATGTGCGCGTCGTCGTCTCCAGAAGCTCCTCCAGCCGTTCAACGGTTTTCTCCACGCTGGATAATAGGGAGGCGCTAAAGGCCGCCCAGCCTGTACCCTGATAGGCCCGTGTGCTGATTATATCCTCCCGGAATGCTTTCAAACGTCGGCGGTTCTGTGGCTTCCGTAGCCCTCGCAAGCCCTGGCCCTCAAGCTGCCGGATCCGTTCCACTGACCGCCCGTCCCGCTCTGCCGCTTCTTTCAGCGTATAGCCGTTATAGAACCGGGCGCGAATTACGTCGCTCTGGTCATCCGTCAGGGCGCTCAGACAGCCCTCCAGCGCGTTGTGAAGCTGTTCGTTCCATAGATCCCGCTCCACCCGTTCCAATTCCTCCGCGGCCTGTGCGTCCGGTACTGTGTCACCCAGTGTAATAGAATCACCCTCCGCGCCGGGGATCGGCTCATCCAGTGACCGGACATTCTGAGGCCTGGTTTTATGGCCGCGGAGGCCCAGGGTTTCAAGTGAGATGCTTGCGACATGGTGATTCAAGTAGGCCGTGAACGGAAACCCCTTATCCGGGTTGAACGCCTTGACCGCCGCCAGCAGGGCAAAGAATCCGCTTTGGCGGAGATCCTCCCGCTCGATACCGCATTTATCGCAGAGCGGGACATACTTGCCTTGGAGCTTGTAAATAAGCAACCGGACACGTTCCCACAGTTCACCGGTCGCCTCCGTATCGCCCTGTTTGGCTCTCATGGCCAGCATTTCATTTTCGCCCACTTGCGCCCGCCTCCCAGATAATGTATAATGATTTTGCACGGTACTACATCTGGGGTTCTTATTATCAGGCAGGGCCGCCCTTCAACTCATCAATTCGGTGAGCGGGAGGGCGGTTTTTTGTTTATGTAATCCGCTGGCGCGGTTGATTTGGGATTTAGTCGGCAATGTCGGCCAAAACCTTTTTGAGCAGCTCCACAGCCTCCGGACACTCTGCCAGAGCGTCAAGATCAACCCCGACGGTTTTACCCTGCTTTTCCTCTCCCGCGTCATTTGTCCAGTTCGGCATACAGACTTGAAGCTTCCCGGCCTCCCGGTAATAGCGAAGGACATTCTTTCCGGTATCGGCCTCGATGTCGGGATTGCTCTTCCAGTAATCTCTCATGTGGTTTCCTCTCTTTCTGTCCAGAGCAGTTTCCGCTTCGGACTTTATGTTGATTTCGGTAACATTTGATATCAATGGAAATCAATTGATATCAGAAAACACTTTCACCGGCGAAGTGCAAAGCATAATTGGCTGGTGTTAAATCACACACTGTCAGGGTGTAAAATCACACACTGTAGACGATTTTCGCACAATTCACATAGTGTTAAATCACACACTGTAAAATTTAGGATTTAAGCGAGAAAACCGCATGACACCGCCAAAAACGCGACTTTTTCCTTAAAATACCTCTCAGACGCTCACAGTGTGTTAAATCACACCCCCTTTATATATATACCAGGTAGGTAGGTATTTTATAGGCTCAGCGATCACTGCGAACGCATGAACAATTTCTGGCGGGTCGCTTGAATTGAACCGGCACTTCATAGCCTGGCTGTCCATACAATTTCCACCGGTCGGAAAATCCGTAAATATTCGCCGTGCGGGTGTTCCAGCCGCTTTCAATCAGGTTGACGAACCCACACTCGATTAATTTATCAACGTCGGCCCGAAAAGTGCGTAAATCACCATACAATTCGGCGGCCTCACCTTTTGGCATACTGATATTATCGGCGTTGTCAGAGAGAAGCCGCCCGTCTGCATATTTTGCTGTGTATTTCCGTTTCAGTTCAAGATAAAGATACCGTTGACTGCGCGTTAAAGCCTTCCACGCTGGCGCATCCATCATGTCGTCGCAGATTTTTGTGAATCGGCCCTTCTCGGTCTTGCTTTCAAACGGTTGGTGCTTCGATGCGGAGCGCTTCGGCATTCCGTCCGCCTCCTATCCTGCTAAATGTTGCTCGGCTGCCTGAATGGCGACGGATATCTCATGCGCTCGGCTGCGCATCGATCGGACAAAATCGGAAATCTCTTGATCGTTGGTCGGACGAAAGTATCCATGCGGATATTCCACAACGGAGCAAATTATGTTCCCGATCTTGCGTAGCCGGTGAATCTCTGCGGTTATCGGTCTGGTATCTTTATATCCGGCCAGCTTCGCCAATTCCTTGGCCTGTATGGCGTTTTCGCGTCCCTCGGGGATGAAATCAAGTAAATTCATATCATGCCCTCCGTCGTTCCGGGATAGCGCGGATCGTACCGTGTCCCTCCCGCTCCGGTACTGGTTGCGGGCTGGTAAGATGGGCGATGAGGGTATCCATATTAATTAGATATTTTTGCCCGGCCCGGACATGGGGCAACTCACCGGCCTTGATCATGCGCCGGACTGCGTGGGCGGTGACCGCTGTTCCGGGGTCGGCTGCTTTGAGTTCGGCCACGGCTTCAAGAATGGTTCTCATCCGGGGCGTGTTGGTCATTGTGCGGCCTCCTCTCCGCTCTTCCCGTTCATCCAATTGTGGAACCGCTCCTTAAGTATCAGCTTTTTGCGCCCGATACGGAGCAAGGGAAAGTCTTTTTGCTCTGTAATTTCGTACATGCGCGGCAAACTGATACCCAGCACAGCCGCGGCTTCCTTGACGGTGTAAGTAGCTTTTTCCATTTTTCAGCCTCCCTTGTTGCTTTGATTGAAAAGCATAATGATTTTTAATTCATATTTATTATACCATTGCTTTTAAATCATTGCAATACCCTTGCTAATTTTTTATCATGATATTAAATGGCTGTCACTCTTGATTTGTGCTTTTAAGTATGGTATCCTGCAATAAAAGGGAGTGTTATGTATGGAATTTAAGGACAGGATAAAAATGCTCCGGGAGGAGAAAAAAATAAATCTGACACAGCTGGCAGTGCAATTTGATCTAAAAGAAGCTGGTGTTCGCGCGTGGGAATTAGGAAGGACAAAGCCCAATGTTGATACTCTAATTAAGTTGGCAAAATACTTCGATTGCACTGTTGATTATTTGCTGGGATTGAGCGATACAAAAAATCGAGAGAAATTAAATGAGTTGAACAATGACCTACAGCAATTCTCACAGGCATTTTCCAATTTATCTCCTGATTTGCAGGGCGAATTTTTGCCAGCGATCACCTCAATGCTTGCGCTCCTTCCGCCCAACGAAGTAGAACAAACCTTAAGAGGTATGAGTTTTAAATACCTAACACTTTTAATCGGAATATTGGGAAGCATTCAAAACAATTTTGCTGTCGTGCTTTCCGCAAAGGAACGCGGTCTTTTGGCGGATAATGAAAAGATAACTCACTTCATAGCCCAACATACAAATAAAAATTCTGCTCGAGACTTTCTGGACGCTTACTTATCCATAGCCGACGGAATGATCCAACGCCTATTGGATATCAAAAGCGAAGAAGAATATTTGTGGTATATGGATTATATGAAAGATATTCTTAAGTCTAATCAGCACGACGATGATATTATTTTTTAGGGAGGGATCTCCAAAATTCCTAAATGTAATGCACAATTCGGCGGATATGTTTGCCAATGTAATGGCGGGCGTTTGGCAGCTCGGTGGGACTGGGAAGCCACAAGAGAAAAGAAGGTGCTATAAATGGCTAGCATAACGAAACGTAATGGAACGTATACCATCCGCGTGTCCCTTGGCTACGACAGCGCGGGAAAGCAGATCCAGAAGTTCACCACATGGAAGCCCGCTCCCGGAATGACAGAGGCGCAGATCAAAAAGGAGTTGGAACGCCAGAAGGTTTTATTTGATGAAAAATGCCGGAGCGGGAAAATACTGGACGGCTCTATCAGATTTTCCGACTTTTCAGAATACTGGTTGACTGAATATGCGGATAAGCAGCTGCGCCCCACCACCGTGGCCGGGTATCGGTTCATGTTGCGGCGCATCCTTCCCGCCGTCGGCCATATCCGACTTG
>JGI994J12354_10002122_pt1 | contig 19643 bp, 25 predicted proteins | sample IntmicLarv3ML3BL_FD_12354 | JGI IMG/M metagenome (IMG submission 12354)
CATACGTATAGATGCGCAGATTCGCACAGGCTTCTTGCGATCAGTACCTTCTTTTTTTGCCCGCCGCTAAAGTCGCGCATATCCTTCTCGAACTGTGTGCGCGAAAAATCCATCTTGCGCAGTATCGCCTTAAACAGACTTTCGTCGATGCTGTGTTCGCGCGCAAAATCGGCGAGATTGCCGCTTAGAAAGTCGGTGTTCTGCGATACATACGATATCACCAAGCCGCCGCCGCGCCAAATATCGCCGCTTTGCGCGATATCATGACCACATATCAGCGATATCAGGCTCGACTTGCCCGAACCGTTTTTGCCGCATATCGCGATACGGTCGCCAGTGCGAATATCCAGCGTTATGCCTGATACCACCGCATTCCCGTCATAATACGCCGCCGCGTCGCTGAGCGTAACGAGCTTGCCGCCGGGAAATGTCAGCGGCGACAGCTTGAGCGATTCGGCGGATTCGATGTTTTTCAGCAGATTGGACTTTTCCGCGATAGCGGAGTTACGGCGCGATTCTATACCCTTAGCGCGCTTCATCATCTTCGCCGATTTGTGCCCGACGAAGCCGCGGTCGCCCACATGCGAGCCAATTTTGCTGCTCTCGGTCTTGTCTGACCATGCGGAGGCACGCTTCGCCGCGCCGGATAGCCTGCGGATATCCTTCTGCAAGCGGCTGTTTTCGGCGATTTCATAGCTGTCCTGCATCGCCTTATTCTCCTGCCATGCCGAAAAATTGCCCTGTTGTATGTCGATACTCGTCTTGTTTATCGAAAGAACATGGTCTATACAGTTGTCCAAAAACGCCCTATCGTGCGACACCAGAATAAAGCCGCCCTTCGAGCGCAGACACTCGCTGAGCGTGGTGCGGGCGTGCATATCCAAGTGGTTCGTCGGCTCGTCTATCAGCAGGAAGCTGTTGGGCTTTAGGAACATAGCCGCAAGCAGTATTTTTGCTTGCTCGCCGTTGCTCAGAGTGTTAAACGGGCGGTAGAGCACATCCTCGTCAATCTCCAGCAGCGACATCTCGCGCAGCAGCTCCCACATCTCGAAATCGGCGCCGATGCTCATCACTACCTCAATCGTATCGGCGGATTTGTCGGGCACCTCGTATGGGAAATATTCAAAATCCACATGCGCCGATATGCGCCCGCTGTGTTCGTGCTTGCCCGTCAGCAGGTTCAGAAATGTGGTTTTGCCCCTGCCATTCCTGCCGGTAAAGCCCAGTTTCCATTCGGTGTCTATCGTAAATGAAACATCCTCGAAGATGTTGTCGTAGCTGCCGTCGTAGGCAAAGGTTAGGTTGGTTACAGTGATTGCAGACATTATTTGTACCTCCGAACATAAAAATAGATTTGCAAGAAGGCATTCTCACAAATCTATAAGTAGGCACGTATAAAAACCGGGCATACGAAAACAGAGTTTTGCAATAGCAAATTGCTATAGAGAATATAAGCTTCCTGCATTATTTGGCAACAAAAAGAAAATATCGTTACCATATAATACTAATCTTTGTTAAAAGAAGCGACAAAATTATCTCTCAAAACACGTTCTTTCTAAATTGTTTTTAAATAAAAACAATTCAAAACGCATCGCTCTATTTTGTCGACCTTTTATACGAAGATTAGTATAAAATTAGCAAGAAAGCATATACATTCTCCCACTCCTGTCCAATTTAAGATAGTTGCAGTATAGCATATAACGGCGGCGATGTCAAGGTGGTTCGCGTGGCATATTTTTACAGGCGACACTGTATTTTGAAAGTCTGTCGTGTTTGGCAGTGTGATGGTTTTGTTAAAGTTTGATTTGGATTGGCAGAGAGCTTGATGTGCTGATTGTGGGGTGCCATAGGCGCGGGCAAGTTTAGGGAATGCGTAATCCACTACCGCCCCACAGCTTTGTATATATCTACAAACCGAAAAACTGCGCACGCGCCGCATATCGCCGCAAAATACGCAATGTCTTTCCACTCCATATGTCTGCCGCTCGGCGGAATATCGCGAAACGTATAGCCCCTGCATTTCATCGCGTTGTATATGCGCTCCGCCCTGTCGAAGCTCCGAAGCAGCAGCTGCCCCACAAAACTGCCCATATCCTTCATCCTAATGCCCTTTTTCACCGCCGCACCACCTCTAATCGTATATGCAAGGTACATCGAGTGCGCCTCGCTAAGCAGTACGCCGATATATCGGTAGGTCATCTCAAACATAACCACAAATACGCCAGGCACTCTAAAACGGCGCATCGACCTTGTAATCTCCGAAAACGGCGTTACAGATACGAGTATCAACACCGCCATAACGCATAGATACGCCTTGAAAAGTATGGAAAAAAACGAAATCACACCGTAGCTCACCGTCGCGCCGCTTATAGTAAACGCTGTTGTTGTGTCGAAGATTATATTCGTTACCGCCGCAAACAGGCAAAACGGCAATGCCGCAAGAAAGCGTTTGAGTAGCATAGAATACGGCGTTTCGGAAAGCGCCATAAGGATTGTCGGGTAAAATATAAGCGGGATCAGCCGCCCGAAGTCGTATCTGCCAAAAGATACGACAGTTATAATAAAAACCAGCGATGTTATCAGCTTCACCGACGGATTAAGCTTGTGTATGGAGGTGGTGCCATTTGCCAAATCTTCGAGCGCGTATATATCGTGTATTCTGTTTTGCATTTTGCTGTAACACCTCTTTTCGTTTGCAAAAGCACTGTCGGCATCACAAAGCCGACAGTGCTTAAATAATATCGTTCGGATTTTACGTTATGCGGATGCACTAGCCTTCCGCTTCTTCTTAACAACCGAAATCAAAACCGCAACCACACCCGCAAGCAGGAAGGTTATTGCTCCGCCAACGATGCCCGCAACCGTCGTACCCGACGCAGAACCATCTTCGCCTGCATCTTTAAAGTCGTAATCCGGCATAAACGCTGTCGACTCCTGAACAGCCGCCGCACCATCCATAACAGCACCTGTCGCCTCGAGTTCAGCCAGTGCTTCCGCTTCGTCGTTCTCGGATTCCGCCGACACAACAGCCACCTTCTCTATCGCCCACTCAAGCCCGTCCGGGTTTTGCGACGCAAATATCGCAAGCACACCGCCCACAAGTACAGTCGCCGCAACGAGTATAGACAACACCTTTGTCATTGGCACGCCGCTTTTTATAGCTGTTCCGCCAAGCGTACTTTCCATAATCTCCGGGCGCGCCTTGTATACAAAACACAGTACCGCGGCGGTTATAATGCCTTCTATAACGCCGATCGCAAGATGAATCGGCTGCATCGCAAGCAAGAATGCTGAAAACGGCAATTCCGTTATACCCGAAGCCTGCGTTTGAAGTACAACGCCAAACGCGCCGAGCTGCAAACCAACGACGACGGCGGCAATCGACGCAAGCGTGATGCGTTTCGCTGTCATTCCCTTTTGAACAAACGGCTTAAACAGCAAGGGGTATATCACCAAACAAGGAATTACGCCCATATTAAATATGTTTGCGCCAAGGGCGAGCAAGCCGCCGTCCGCAAAAAACAGGCACTGTATAATCAGCACCGCCGATATCGCCAGCAACGACGGAAACCCTCCGAGCATAGCCGCAAGCAGAATACCGCCGCCGATATGCCCGCTGGAGCCTGTGCCGGGGATGGTGAAGTTGATCATCTGGGCGGCGAAAACGAATGCGCCCATTACGCCCATTATCGGAATCTTTTTTTCACACAAATCATCTTTTTTAATCTTTGCCACCGAGTAAACTACCGCCGCCGCGCTAACAGCACACATGGTTATACCAACCGCCGGGGATAGCAGCGCATCTGACATATGCATAATGAAATTCCTCCTTCTTAATAAATAAAAATAACGCCAAAAATACCCGCGCCGCATTCCGCTGCGCAAGATACCTTCATGGCATCATTTTATTTTGCAGGAAATTCTAATTTTATATACATATCTTCGTGATATGCGCTGCTTTTACTATATCATACATACGCAAAGCTTGTCAATTTTTTTCTTTGTTTTTCAAGTGTGTGTTACAGCACAAAGAACGTAATCACTATAGCTGCCAGCATTACTGCGCTCACCACATAAAGCTGTATTCGCACAAACAGGGTTCTTACCCCTGCAAACCACTTTTCAAGCACACTGAACAGCATGGTTATTACAAACGTCATAACCAGATAGAACACCGCCGCCACAAAAAACGCCGAAATATTTGCCGAAGACGAAACGATGCTCTTTGTATGGGTGAATATATCACGCAATGCTATTACAGACAGTAGCGAGGTGTCTTTGATAAGTGAGATCGCTTCATTGCCCACGGGCGGCAGCATGCGGCTCACCGTCTGCGGCAGTATAATGCGCCACATTGTCTTTGTTTTGCCGAACCCAAGCGCGTGTGCCGCTTCAAACTGCCCTTTGTCTATCGACTGTATGCCCGCCCTAAATATCTCGGCAAAATAGGCGGCGTAGTTCAGCGCAAACGCTATAAATCCGGCAAGCAGCCTGTCTATCTTGATTTTTGGCAGCATTGGGAGCCATTTTAGCAAATACGGCAGGAATAGCGGCAGGTTGTTGAGCTGGGCTTGCGTAGGCACAGGAATAGCTCTGAGCAGCACAGGAATACCATAGTATACAAACAGCAGCTGCAGCATAAGCGGCGTGCCTCGAAGCAGCCATATGTATGTCTTCACAGGCCAGTTTATCCACTTTCGGCGGCTGATCGCGCCCAGCGATACAATAAGCCCCAGCGGTATCGCAATCATAAGCGTAACAAAAAACATTTCCAGTGTTACACCCAGCCCTTTGCTGATTTTTTCCGCATCCTTGCTGAATTGGTTTAAAAACGGAACAACGGACCCATACCAATATTGCCACATACGATTGTCTCCTCCCGGTTTGTGTTTCATGCCTTAATACAATATAAGGGTTAGAGATTTGAGTCCCTAACCCCTATTCAGCGATATTTTCTTAATATTACAGAATCAAATCGCTTCCAAACCATTTAATGCTGATCTCTTTGCTTGTGCCATCAGCCTTCATATCTTCGAGCGCCTCCTGCACAGCATTGCGCAGAGCAACATCGCCTTTTCTGAATCCGATACCATACTGCTCGTCGCCAAAGTTTTCATCTAAGATTGTGTATTGACCTTCGTGCTTAGACATATAGTATTTGCCAACAACTTCATCTACAACAACCGCGTCTACTCTGTCATATTCAAGGTCAAGCATAGCCATTGTGTTGTCCTCAAACATGGTAAGATTGGCTTCCAGGTCTTCGCCCAAAGCGTCTGCCTCTATAGCCTCAACAGCTGTGGAGCCGTTCTGCACACCAATCATAGCGTCCAGCAAGTCTTCTTTTGATGTGATGCTTGAGCCGTTTTTAACGATGATGATCTGACGGTTTGTCAAATACGGATCGCTGAACAGAACCTTTGCCTGTCTTGCGGAATTGATTGTGTAGCCATTCCAGATAACGTCGATATTACCTGCGTCCAGCTCCATTTCCTTTGTTGTCCAATCTATCGGCTTAAGCTCAATTTCAACGCCCAGCTTTTCGCCAACTGCCATCGCGAGGTCAACGTCTAAACCAACGATTTCGTCGGTTTCAAGGTCTTCAAAACCCATAGGCGGGAATTTGATGTCTAAACCAACAACCAGCTTGCCTGCCGCAAGTACGTTGTCTAGCGACGCATCGTCTGCGTCAGGTGTTGCAGATGCGCCCGGCGCACTCGATACTTCAGCAGCATCTGTATCTGCCGGCTCGCTCTGGCATCCTGTAAGCACAAGACCCATGCATAAAACTGCTGCCAACATTAGGCATAAAAACTTTTTCATAATCATACACTCCTTTTTTATTATGGTTCTGCCACCGTATTTTGATTCCAAATCCCAATTAAAAGCAGGTGAAACGTAGCTTTCAACAAGGTTTCGTATTACGACAAAAAAACCTATATTTGATATTATACTTCATCACGCTAAACTTGTCAAATATTTATATATATATTTTTCTGTAATAATCCAAACTCGCAAACCGCTTGTCTGCATGCGCAAGCAAAAAAGCCTCCGCCAGCGCCTCAAGACTGCTTCTCTGCTCTTGCGGCATATCGAAGGCAAATATCCTGTTTTCGTCTTGCGTGCCGATATAATCTATCGCCGCACGCACCGGCGCAGGCATAGGGGCAATCTCCTTCGGCGCAAACACGGCAACCATGTTGCATAGCGCGCACACCGCACCGCCCTGTACAGGAGAAAAATAGCTTAGCTGCTCGTGGTTTTGGCAGCGGATACATTCGTGAACCTCTGCGCCAAACCCGGCAAGCGTCATAAGCCGAAGCTCATACACCGCTTTAACAAGGTTTAGCGGTCTGTCTTTTTTTGCAAGTATGTACAGCGTATTGAGCAGCAGCCGCAGTATCTCCGGCTCCGGCGAATGGTCCACCGCAAACGCGGCGGTGATATCGCAAAGGTAGTTTGCAAGCGACAGCTTCACGATATCACTGCCGATATCGTAGAAACTGTCGTGCAGTGACGCGCCTTGCAGGGCATACATATCTGAGCGGCTGCTGTTTTTGCAAAGCGTGAATTGCGAATAGCACAAAAACTGCGCCGCTCCGCCCTGGTGGCTCTTGTGTTTTCGAACACCGCGGGCGATCGCGCTCACAACGCCCAGCTCGCGAGTAAAAATTGTGAGTATGCGGTGGGTTTCATCGTAGTTGGTCTGCCGCAGCACCAGCCCGTCTGTTATAATTGTTTCCAATGCCACGCACACTCCCTTGCCGTCGTCAGTTTGCAGTAGTTTCTAATTCTTCAGATAGCTGTTGACTGCCTGCTGTCAACTCCGTATATACCAAATAATCGCCGATATTCCCGCTCTGCGTAAATTTTTCCCACATATATTCGTCAAGCATATTAAATCCCCTTTTTATATAAATTTACTATATAATTAGGGTTTGCAGTAATGTGTTTAATATGCTGTAACTATTTGGGTTATAGTTTATTTGTATCCAAAATTATTAATCAAATGCCCTTTGTTGCGCCAGTCGCTTTTTACCTTAACCCAAAGCTCCAAAAATACCTTTTTGTCCAGCATCTTTTGTATATCTGTGCGCGCCATACTGCCGACTTTCTTCAGCACAGCGCCGTTTTGCCCAATCACAATGCCCTTGTGCGAATCCTTTTCGCAGTATATATTCGCTTGGATATCCACAATATGCCCCTTATCCTGCATCTTCAAAATCTCTATCGCAATACCGTGCGGAATCTCTTTGTCCAGCAGCCACAACAGCTTTTCGCGTATAATCTCCGCCGCAATCTGCTTTTCGTGCTGGTCGGTCGCGATATCGTCGGGGTAAAACGCCGGACCGGGCAGCATAAACGGCTCAAGCTCGCTTCGAAGCCTGTCTATCCCATCGTTTTTAAGCGCACTAATCGGCACAATCGCGTCGAAATGGTGCAGGCTGCTGTAGTCCGCTATCATAGGCAGCAGCGCGTCTTTGCGCACAGCATCGACCTTGTTGATAACCAATATAACCGGCACTCTGAGCGCTACAAGGTTGGAAGCGATCTCGCGCTCCATCTCTGTAACAGGCGTTGTGGCGTCTATAACAAACAGCACAGCGTCCATCTCGCCCATAGATTCGTTCGCTACCTTTACCATATACTCGCCCAGCTTGTTGCGCGGCTTGTGGATGCCCGGTGTATCGGTAAATACAATTTGCAGATTCTCCTCGTTTAGTATCGCGAGGATTTTGTTGCGTGTGGTTTGCGGCTTGTCCGATATAATCGCTATTTTTTCGCCCACAAGCGTGTTTAACAGTGTAGATTTTCCCACATTCGGGCGTCCGATTATAGACACAAACCCTGATTTAAATTGTTCACTCATCCTGTAAATATCCATCCTTTTCTGTTTCTTCTATATAATATATTTATTCTCCATCTATATCCTTCCCGCCGAACACAACCCATACCAGCCCGCCTAAAAATATACCTGCAAACGCCGCGATATACCGCCAATCTTGCAGGATTGCGCCAAACGCGGCGGTCAGCTTTTCTGCGTCAAGAAATATCATTGCGGCGGCGATAACGGCGAATATCGCGGCGTTCAGCACAGCTCCCGCTCCCGCGTCCTTTGCGGCTTTGGCGGCAGGATGATACTCCTGCGTCGCTGTGTCTACCGCCTTTTCAATCGCCGTATTAACCTTTTCTGTAATAATCACAAACGCTGTGGCGCAAAGCAGCAACACCTGCTGCGCCTCGTTTATGCCGTATACATATGCAAACAGCCACACCATCGCCGCGGTTGTGATATGTATGCGCATATTCCGCTGGGTACGCATGGTGTATAGTATGCCCGCCGCGGCATGTTTGAATCCTCGCAGAAAGTTTTTCAATGGGTATCACCCCTTGGTTTTTTGGTTGTAAACAGCTATTAGCGCGTTAGCCCCATCTCGCCCAGCGCCTTTTCTTCCTTTTCCCGCATAACCACGCGTGAATCCTCGTCGTCTTCGTGGTCGTAGCCCAGCAGATGCAACATGGAATGCGCTGTGAGAAATCCGACCTCGCGCTCGATGCTGTGCCCATACTCCTCCGCTTGTGCGACAGCGCGTTCAAGGCTGATTACGATATCGCCGAGAGAGAGCGTATCCTCGTCGTTCATGATAAAATCGTCTATCGGGCTGCCCGATTCATCGAACTCCAGCATGGGGAACGACAGCACGTCTGTCGATGCGTCCTTGCCGCGATGTTGCAGATTCAGCTCCTGTATATATGCGTCGTCGGTGATTGTAACCGACACCTCGCAGTCGTGCGCAAAACCCTCTTGGCAAAGCACTGTATGCGCCGCCGATTCGATTATGCGCCGCAGTTCATCTGTGAAGGCGAACTTGTCCTGCTCGTTTTCGATGTATATTTCCGGGTTTGCATTTGTGATTTCCGCCATTTTGCACCTCTTTATTGGTATTGATGTGGAGATATTCGCTGGGAGCCGCACCGTTGCCTGTATAGAGTTTGCAGAGTTATACTATGGACATTACTGCAACTCTCTATTTTGCACAAATTGATTTTTGTCATCTTTCAGAAAAGGCAATTCTTTGTAGCTTCGGGCGGTGCAGGTCACGGAAGCAAATTTGTACAATGATTTTATTTTTTCCGTTTTGTTGCAATATTCTTTTCATTCTCAAGCCATTTTTCAAATTTTTGCTGGCTTATAATTGCAGGTAAAACACACAAAAATACCATCGGAGAGAAACTCGCGGCAAAGGTTGTATGCCTCGTCAATAAGCCAATCACAGCACTTGCAATAACTATCATTGCGAATATGACCGCGGCAATAATAAGTAATTTTTCCCTTTTCTTTACTTCGGGGATATTGTAAAATTCCTTTTTCAATGCCTTCCTTTTGTCTTTTGGTAATTCTTTAAAAATCAAGAGATCGTTGCTGACCTTATGGCTATTCATGATTTTACCTCCACAATATATAAATTTTAAATAAATTGTACAAATTCGCTTTCACGACCTGCGCCACGCAAATATCAACATCAATTCTTCCTAAAATACCCCTTCTTCGCTGCACCACCGTCGCCGAATGCCTTCTTTTCGCCGCGGCGCAGGTTTTCCTGCCCTGCCTTTTCGTATGCCTTAATAATCTTTTGCACCAACGGATGGCGCACAACGTCCTTTTCCGTCAGATAGCAAAACTCGATATCTTCAATATTTTTAAGTATCCGCGCCGCCTCTTTCAGCCCCGATTTCTTGCCGTCCGGCAGGTCAATCTGCGTGATATCGCCTGTTACAATACACCGCGAGCCGAAGCCGATACGCGTTAGGAACATTTTCATCTGCTCGGGTGTTGTGTTTTGCGCTTCGTCTAGTATGATAAACGCATCATCCAGCGTTCTGCCGCGCATATACGCCAGCGGCGCAACCTCTATAACGCCGCGCTCCACATGCTTTTGATACACCTCCGCACCAAGCATATCGTGCATCGCGTCATAGAGCGGACGCAGGTATGGGTCCACCTTTGTTTGCAGGTCTCCGGGCAAGAATCCAAGTTTTTCGCCCGCTTCAACAGCCGGACGCGTCAGCAGTATGCGGCTCACTTCCTTGTTGCGAAACGCCATAACCGCCGCCGCAACAGCAAGGTATGTCTTGCCTGTACCGGCGGGACCTATACCAAACGCTATGGTGTTTTTTCTAATCGCCTCAACATACTTCTTTTGCCCCATCGTCTTGCTTTTGATCGGCTTACCCTTTGCACTGATACACACAACATCCGCGCCAACGCTTACAAGGCTGCTCTCCATCCCGTCGTCTACCATAGAGATCGTATAGCGTATATTCTGCTCGTTTAGCAATTCGCCGCGCTCCAGTATCGCCGAAAGATTGACAAGCACCTTAAATGCGTTTTCTACATTATCTTCTTCGCCGAGTATCTTCAGCTCGGAATCCCTGGTCAGAATCTTTACGCCAATCTCTTTTTCTATCAGCTTGATGTTTGAATCGAAGCTGCCAAACAACGCCGCAATGTCTATATTACTGCTGAGTTCAAATAGTTTTTCAATCATAGTGTGTCATGCCTTTCTTGTTTTGTTACGTTATTAATATATTATACTCCATTTTCCCATATATATCAACCATTAAGTGCTAATAGCCTATTACATTGGGTATTAGTACCCTCTAACGCCGTCGAGCGATTCGTCGTTTGCCACCCAATCCTCCACATATATTGCACGGCACGACTCGCTGGTGTCGCGTATTACAACCTTGCTGATACCGGAATTGATGATCTGGCGTTTACACATAGAACACGGCGATGTGCCTGCTGTTAGCTCACCAGTTACAGCATCTACGCAAGCAAGGTATAGGGTTGCACCGAGCATATCGCGCCTTGCCGCGCTGATGATTGCGTTCGCTTCTGCATGAACACTGCGGCACAGCTCATAGCGTTCGCCCTGCGGTATATTCAGCCGCTCGCGCGTGCATTCGCCGATATCGCAGCAGTTTTTGCGTCCGCGCGGCGCGCCAACATAGCCTGTGGAAATAATTTCGTCGTCCTTCACGATTATGCTGCCGAATTTGCGGCGCAGGCACGTTGCGCGCTCCGCAACGGTTTGGGCAATATCTAAGTAATAGTTGTATTTGTCACGTCTTTCCAACGCAAAGCCCCCCTATCGTATAGTTATTACATCTTTTTCTATCTATATGTTACCACAAATAAATTTTTTTGCAATATGTTTGAATAAGAAAACACAGCATACCTTTATACAAAGGATATGCTGTGTAAGCCAATCAATTACAAACCTATTTCTTCAATTCTATCATCATACCGCCCGGTACAGTCCAAAACAGGGTGCCGTCTCTGTAGTCGATATCAAGACCGACGCTCGTACTTGCAGATTCCGCTATTATAAGCGTGCCGTTTATATAGCTATACGGCGCGGTTGCAGACATTCCGCCAATCTTCATCGTAAACATATTGTCGTTAATCTCAATTGTGTATCCGCCGTAAAGCGCTCTCATTGTTTCCGCAACCTCTACGCGCCCAAGCCCCGGCATTGTTACAGCTGTACACTCATACAGCCCGTCCGGAAGCCCGCCGCTGCCATACACCGCTGTGTCTACGATTATAACACATCTCATCGCCGCGTTCCAATCCACCGCGATATTGAAGCTTTTCTGCTATCGCCCGGACGGGTACCAGCGTGCGGTCGTTCACAATGCGTGCAGGTACGTCGAGTGTTATCTCAACTCCGTTTCTTACAAGGATATTGCTGCCGATTTGCAGAGATATTGTGATATCGCCCTTTCTCCCTATAACGGTTTGCGTTGCAGGATCCCAATCTACCTGCGCGTCCAGCGATTCGAATATGATGCGCAGCGGCACAAGCGTCCTGCCGTCTTCAATAATAGGCGGTTGGTCGAATGTGATATCACTGCCGTTTATTCTTACCGTAATCGGTTCGTCTGCGGCAATGCTTGTTGCGCCAAACAGCATGGATGCACACAGCATCACCATGCATAGCAGCGATGCGCAAAGCTTTTTAGATATGTTTTTCATATGGGTTCCTCCTGAAAATCAGTGTAGTATAGCGTAATGCCATCTTTTAGCATTATAACAGATTTGGTGTGCGTCTGCAAGAGATTTTTACGCTGCTTAGCAAAGATTTTCGGCGATATTTATAATCTTCAGCCCTTTTTGTTTCGCGTAATCAACGGTATACGCTGTGCCGCCTGTGTTTTTTGCTAAATAGCAAATGCAAAAACCGCTGTGCTCTGCCATATGCCTGTTGCGCTTATGCATACAGCCGTTGTGGTATTGTTCGGATACATATACAACCTTGTCCGCTTGCCGCAGGATTTTGCTGTATATTTTTTTGTCTTTTTCAGACCATCTTTCTTCCTGCCCATGGCACGGCAATACCATAATCAGCTTGATTTGCGGATGTTTTCCTTTTAGCTACAAAACCATCAGGGTCGCAAGGGTATCGAACCCCAACGCTCCTCCACTTCCAAAGTATATCACGCCGTTTTCAATCAGTTTTTCAAGCTCTTCGCAAAGTCTCTTTTTAATGGCGATATCCATTATTGAGATATTTCTATGCCCTGTAAAACAACATGTTTCGTTTTTCCCATTCATATAAATCCCTCCCTGTACGTTTATGTAACGTATTTTAACCTCAATAATATGTTAGTGTCAAGTAAAATACGTTTCATTGGGGTAGGAGGCGCTTGTATGAAAAAGATTAATTTTAACGATAATAAAAATATTATCTCCAAACAGTTAAGATTAGCAAGGGTAAACGCAGGATTGACACAAGGTCAGCTTGCTGCCAAAATGCAGGTTTTGAATATTAATCTCGATCAGCAAATGATAAGTAAAATTGAAAATAATATGAGAATTGTTACAGATTATGAATTTGCGTGTTTTTGTAAAGTTTTGCAAGTGGCAGAAAAAGAATTGTTGAAGGATTACGATATGTATATGATTTCAGACGATTGAATACACACAACCAAAGAACCCTTGTTTTCGCAGAAAACAAGGGTTCTTTATTAAATAATGCTATCCTATGTGAAATCCGATTATTTCATGGAGTTTTCCACTTGCTGAATCATATTTTTTACCATCTGACCGCCAATGGAGCCTGCCTGCTTGCTTGTTAGGTCACCGTTATAACCCTGGTTGAGGTTTACGCCCACCTGACTTGCCGCTTCTACCTTAAATCTATCAAGCGCCGCTCTTGCGCCCGGTACTAAATTCTTGCTTGCCATGATAAATCACTCCTTATATATTGTATACAAACATTGTTTTTAACAATTCCTGTTTGTAATACTATTTTGTGCGATATGCCAAGCGATATACTGGAAATTTGCGGCAAAACAATTTTGTTGAATATGTGCAGATTGTTTGATATAATGTTTTTACACATAACTAATAAGAAAGAGATGATATAATCATATGCAAAAAAACGATATATATACAGTTACAATAGACGGTATGACCGACGACGGCAGCGGAGTTGGGCGTATCGACGGGCTGGCGGTATTTGTGCCATACACGCTTGTCGGCGAAACGGTGTCGGTTAAGATACTTAAAACCCAAAAACGCTATGCCTTCGCCAAGGTGCTGGAGATACTAGCACCGTCGCCTATGCGCATAGAGCCGGAATGCCCGCATTTTTACCGTTGCGGCGGCTGTCAGTTTTTCCATTGCACATACGAAGAGGAGCTGAAATACAAACAGCAGCAGGTCTGCGACGCGCTCACACGTATCGGCAATATCGATGTGGCTGTACGCCCTATCATCGGCGCGCCGAACACACATCACTATCGCAACAAGGCGCAGTTTCCCGTGTCGGAATCAGGCATCGGGTTTTACTCCCGGCGCAGTCACAATATCGTGGATATCGACAGTTGTATCATACAAAACCCCGCCTGCGACGCAATCGTGCGTTGTGTGCGCGATTGGATGCAAACGTATGATATTGCGCCGTATAACGAGAGCAGGCATTCGGGCAGTGTGCGGCATATCTACACGCGTACGGCGGCGGGCACAGGCGAGGTTTTGGTTTGCATTGTGACACGCGACGAGAATATCAAATACCCCGAATTGCTTGTAGAATCCTTGCTGGAGCTGGATATCAACATCGTCGGCGTGGTGCAAAATATCAATCCAGAGCCTACGAACATCATACTGGGCGGCAAAAACCGCATCCTGCACGGCCGCGACTATATCTTTGATAATATCGGCGATTTGACATATAAGATTTCGCTGTACTCGTTTTTCCAAGTAAACAGCGCACAAACGAGGGCGCTATACGACACCGCCCTTGCGGCGCTTGACCTGTCCGGCAACGAAACTGTGTGGGATTTATACTCCGGCATCGGCACGATTGGGCTGCATATGGCGCGGTCGGCGGGTAGAGTGATCGGAGTCGAGATTGTGTCGGACGCCGTGCGTGACGCGCGCGAAAACGCCAAGCTGAATGATATCGACAACGCCGCGTTCTACGAAGGCAGCGCCGAGGAGGTCGCTCCTGTGCTGCTCAAAGACGGACATAAACCCGATGTGATAATCGTGGACCCGCCGCGCAAGGGTTGCGACGAGGCGCTTTTGCGTACCATCGCGGAGGCAAAGCCCGAAAAACTGCTGTATATCTCCTGCAAGCCGTCTACGCTGGCGCGCGATTTGGCGGCGCTGAAGGATATGGGGTTTGCACCGCAGTTTGCCCAGCCGGTCGATATGTTTCCGCGAACAGGGCATGTGGAGACGGTAGTTTTACTTGCGCGTGCGGATGTGTAGAACATCCAAAAAGCTTGCCCCTTCCTTTGTATCAAAAATCATAACTAAATATTTGCCCATAATTAGCAAGCACAAATATTATTGATACAGCCATTGGAACAAACCAAAGGACGTTGTTTATTACCTCGTTTTTTTTAATTGGTTTTACAAAAACTAAGATAACGCCCGCAATAATCATCAATACACCGAGTCCAACTAAAAATTTGAGCCTGTCAACTGCGGCGCCCATAAGGATTACAGCTCTGTCATACTCTCTTGATATTGACCTTGCATAACCGGATACAGGGACCATGGCCTCATACATCATCCCAACGCTGCCGAGAATTACAGCCAAAACGCCATTTACAAAAGTGGGCAGGCTATATGTAGATTTGCTCTTCTTGTCGATTTGTTGTTTTGATAGCGGAATTCCGCAGCTATCACAAAAGTTCATACTGCCATCAACTGTTTTACCGCAGTTTGAGCAAAACATTTTTCTCCCCCTAATCTTCTGAATATTGAACTTTATAATGCACAACCACTATTTTTTCGTAAATTTCTTCCCATCAATAAATACCGAATTCCCTTTTTGCGAAAATGAGAAAGTTTCAACTTCTTCTCCCGTAAAATAGGTGTGTGTTAGACGAATGGTATTTCCATCTATTTTATAGGTGCATGGCAACACGTGATCAGTCTCTATCGCAACAATAACAAGCATATCAGGATTACCATTAGGGCTGAATTCTACAAAAAAGTCTGTATCTAATTTGCCTGAACTATCCTCATAATAGTATTTGCCCGCAAGCGGTTTGGGTGCCGCACACCCTGCTAAAGCTACCAATAATACAACGGTCAAAACGCCGGTCAACCATTTTTTGTTAAACATTTCTTTGTCCTCCTAATTCTATATCATATATCCGACCATAGATATTATCGATATGCATTGGCTTCCAGTTCAACAATTGCGCGAGCCGCTGTGTTAAGCATATCTTTTGTTTTATATTCGAGAATCTGCGCATCCTCCCCCAATATAGATGCATACACAAATGCAACTTTTTTATTTTGCTTGTTAAAAGTAAAATAGTAAGAAAAAATCATAACGTCATCACCATCTTCTACATAAAACAAACAACACACCAACTCTTCGTTTTTCGGATTAAAAGATGGCACAGTGCCTGTGCTCACAACACTTTTCTTTACCTCATCGCTGCCAACAACCCAGCTTAGATTTCCTGCTTCACTAATAAGTAAACTTTTTTCAAGAAAATCGAAATATTCGCCAATCGTCTTGTTTGGATAATTATCGAAATATGCATTTTTAACTGTTTGTATAATCTGTTCATTTGTCAGCGTACTGCTACCTTTTTTAAACGCACCAAAGATGCCGAAAATCAAAATTATAATTATTACCGATAAGATAACGATTAAACTACACTCAATAAAGCAGCGCAAGCCTGCGCGTTTTGGTTTCGCTGCTTGTTTCGATACCCCAACAACATCACCATTCAACAAAACGCCGCATTGCTCGCAAAACTTCATTTCGTCGTCAACGATTTCGCCGCAGTTAAAACAAACCCTTGTCATTTAAAAGCACCCCATCTTTATTTTTATCGCAACACACAAGATCAACCGATATGCGCTCTCTTAATACATACCTCTTCTCTAATCTTGCTTTTTGAATCCATCAGCAACCATAGCGAAAGAACCCATCCTATCTGCAATATAATTTCGTATATACCGCAAATCAACCCACCTTGCATAGATAAATATTTTCCGTATTCTTTGTAATACACTTCCTCCATTGTTTGCCCGCCCACCGAACGTATGGCAGACATCCTATCGGCAGCGGGCAACCCGCTGCTAACAAAGGATATGAATACCCAAACAATGCTGATTGACAGTAATACCAACATCACAATCGCCAAATTTTTCCTGAATGTAAGACGTCTGACTTTTTCATTCGTGCCGGACATAGACGGCGCAGACCTCGGCGTGGCCGGAGCAGCGCTCGGCGCAGAAGGAGCAGACAGAACAAAGGAATCTCTGCAAGGCACACCACATGTATTGCAAAACTTTGTCCCTTCGTTTAACTCTTTACCGCAATTTGTACAGTTCATTTGTTTACCTCCATTTAATTTTTTTGAATTTTTAGTCATTTCGCTAATTTTTTGTAATTATATACAACACTCTTACAAATGTGTATATGAATTTACGATTATTATACAGCTATCATGTCTTATTGTCAACATTTTCGTCTTGCAAGCCGTGTGAGAGCCGTCGTTATTATAGTAAAATATGATTTGAGGTGATTTCGTGAATACCATAGACTACCGTAAATTAGGATCTCAAATAAAAGAAAAGCGCTATAAATGCGGATACACACAAGAAAAACTCGCTGAGCTTTGTGATATCTCAGCAGGTTTTTTAGGGCATATCGAAAACGGCACAAGAACTTTGTCGCTCGACACATTATACAAGCTCGCCTGCGCCTTGAATGTGAGTATTGATTATCTCCTTATAGATTCCGCCATCGGTTCCGACAATTTTCTTGAACAAATTGCGGCAGCCGTACGTTTGCAAAAACCTGATACATATAATCGCTTCTGCAAAACCGTTAAAATACTTGCGGAACATATCGACGAAATGTAGCTGCACTATATAAAAAGACTTTCTATGTAATTGTATATCAATTCACATAGAAAGTCTTGGACAATTTGTCTAAACCTTATTCAAACGGCACTATGGTGTTACCTTTGAGCGTGTAGCCCATAACCGGATCCGCCGATGCAGACCACGCAGACAGATACACTCTTAAATCTCCTTCCAGCAGCGCGAACTTGCTTCCTGCCGAAAACATATCGTTGTCACACAAGGTAAATCCGCTCGCTTCGTTGTATTTAATACACCATGCTTGCGCATAATTCATATAGCTCAGAATACGACCTTCGTCCACTGTGAAGCTGGCGTCATTTATGCCTATAAGCAATTCCTCAACTTGGTCGCCATCCATATCCCAACAAATCATATCTGCGTTTTGCCTGCGATTTTCCGCATACAACACCTCATCTTCATGATTATTTGTATACTCGAATTGCTTTTCGAATGAATGACCGTAAGGGTCTGAAAGTGATACTGTCAACACACCATTGTTAAGCTCAATATTGGCATCCACCTCTGTTTGGCTTCTTCTGCCAAGCGCAATCTTCCCCCACGTCTCTATATCTTCCAGGATCGTCAAATGGTGGATTAGCGCATCAACTCCGAAGATGGTAACACTGTCATAATTCTCGTACTCACTGTATATTTTAGGTGTGCGCGATGCCTTGAAATCAAAAAACCTAAGTGCGTTCTCGGCTTCTTCGTCAAGGTCAACGTAACCTCCTCGGCGTTGTTTTTCAACATCGCCCGAAGCCGTTTGATTATCAGTATCCTCCTGCGATATTTGATTTTCACTATTATTCGTCGACGTTTGATATTCAAAGCGATTCCAAAATATAATGCCGCCGATTGTTAATAGCAAAATCAGCGTCAGCAATATCACAAGCGGGTTTCTCAGCCATCGCCTATCCAGAGCGGATTTCAGTTTATCCATACTCTCATACCGTTGCATCGGGTCGAGCCGCTTGCACTTTTCAGCTACTCTGTATAGCGAACCTTTGATTTTTGAATATTCCAATAATTGTATTAGAGTTGCGCCAAATGCGTAAATATCTGTTTTGTAATCAGTTGGCATCATACCAAACTGTTCGGGCGGAGCGTATCCCACAGTTCCCAGCGTTTCGGTATCTTTGCGTATTTCAGATCTGTAAAATCTCGCAATTTCATAGTCTATGAGCCATGCATGACCGGATTTATCCACAATTATATTATCAGGCTTAATATCTCTGTGAATTATCTGCGCTTTGTGTAATTCCAACAAAGCAGAAACAATTTGATTTGCAATAGCGTCGATTTGCCGCTTGGTAAACCACTGACCTTCCTGCATCAGTTCGCTCAAAGTTTGACCAACTATATATTCTTCAATCACAACGGTGGAATCTTCAAACTCGACTGCGTATATATGCGGAATGCTTTTGTGGCGTATTTTCAACAAAGTTTTATAGATATCCCGTTTATCGCTGTATATTTCCCGCTTTATATATTGTTTTCCGTCTTCAATATCGGCAACGATTGATATTTTCTGCCGCGTATCTTGTTTCAAAATTTTCAATTCTGTGAACGTCAATACAAACAACTCCTTGCAAGTTCCGGTATTTTGTGCTATTTTGATAAAGATTAGTATGATTATATAAATTTATGGAGGTTTTGTCAATGCAGACGATAACACAAGAATTATTGGACGGATTAAAAAACGCTACAGACATTAAAGCATTCTTGGAAACGTACGAAAAAGATTTTTTATCGGAAACGCCTGTGAGCTATTTAAACTATATGATAAGCAGTAAAAATACAAGCTTGGCAAAGGTCGCAAAGGCTTCGAATGTTGGTGAATATGTGTATAAGGTTTTCAGCGGCGAACGCAAAGCGTCAAGAGATGTCTTAATTTCCGTTTCATTGGGCTTGGGTATTTCGTTTGAGGAAACACAGCTGCTTCTCAGAATATCAAAATTTGCGATTCTCGATTCGCGCGATAAGCGAGACAGTATTATTATCTATGGGCTTATCAATGCTTTGTCCGTATGCGACACAAACGATTTGTTGGCTGAAAATAATATTCTGGCATTAAGCTGAGAAATAGAGCCAAATCATTGATACCGTTTCGAGGGCAATATTTTTTGCGGCGTTTTAGCGCAATCAAAACGGCGGTATGTAGTGCACTGCACTACATACCGCCGCCATAATCTTAAATATTCGCAGTCCCATCCTACTGCACGCCAAC
>JGI994J12354_10002123_pt1 | contig 19641 bp, 12 predicted proteins | sample IntmicLarv3ML3BL_FD_12354 | JGI IMG/M metagenome (IMG submission 12354)
GACAGCGTAGTTATTGGCGAAAGAGAAATAAAGGATGTTTACGTAGCGGCATGTGAAAGCAAGGTGTCAAAGGACGGCTGCAAAGCGCTTATAAATCCGAATATTTGAATAATTTAAAAAAAGGGTAGTTATATAAAATGAATGCAATACTTGATAAAATCAAAAATACAATTTTTAAAATTGTGATTAAACTGAAGATATTTGGATATGTTCATTACATAAACGGACCGGAAACACTTCCTCCACCTTTGTCAGCAGACGAAGAGAGAGGCGTTATGAAGAAAATCACAGAGGGCGATAACAGTGTTCGTGAAAAGCTCATCACACATAATCTTCGTCTGGTTGTTTACATAGCAAAGCGGTTTGAAAGCTCAAACGCAGGGGTCGAGGATTTAATTTCGATAGGTACGATAGGACTTATAAAGGCTGTAAATACCTTTAAGCCTGAAAAAAACATCAAGCTTGCAACATATTCGTCAAGATGTATCGAGAACGAAATACTTATGTATCTGAGAAAAAGCTCGCAGCTTAAAAATGAAATTTCAATAGATGAGCCGCTTAATGTCGATTGGGACGGAAATGAGCTGCTGCTTTCAGATATCATGGGAAGTGAAAATGATACAGTAGGAAGGGATATAGAGCACGAAACAGAAAAAAGCCTTCTGCTGAAGGCAGTTTCCCGTCTTTCATCAAGAGAAAGAGAGATAATTGCGCTTCGCTTCGGGCTTTACGGTCAAAAGGAACATACTCAAAAGGAGGTCGCCGATTTACTTGGGATATCGCAGTCGTATATTTCACGTCTTGAAAAAAAGATAATTGACCGTCTTAAAAGGGATATTGAAAAGGCGGAAGCGATATGACTGAAGACTTTGTCTTCAGTCTATAAGGGGTAAGGCGAGGGGAGTCGAACCCTATGCGGGTTTCTTTCAGGAAACTTCGTGAACGCAGCGTTCGCGAAAAGCCCTTAAAGGCTTCCGCGGTTTAAAAGGGCGAATTTTCGCCAATACTGCGCAAAACTTCTTGTCAATACGCGCGATCCGTTTTGTTTCGAAAACGGACTGCCCTTAAGGCAGGCGAGCATTAACTGCGAATTTTTTCTTGTCTTGACAAAAATTTGCTCCTTTTAAACTCTTCGACCTTACAGGTCATCGGTTGCAATCTGCGTTATTGCATTTTCGCTTTGCGAAAACCCCGACCTATTGATTAGAAAATATTTTGGCTGTTCGTTCATTTTTGAAGGCGAATAGCCGGCTATTTAACTGATAAAATGGGCGGAAGTCTTTCAGGACTTTTCGGGAACGCTGCGTTCCCGAACTGCCCCACCGGCAGCCGCGGACAGACGGAATATTTTCAATAAATAGGCGCATGGGGTTCGACTCCCCTCGCCTTAAGTAAAGAAGGATTTTGAAAATGAGTATAAAAGCTGTAATAATAGGTGCCGGCGCAAGAGGTCAATGTTATGCTCAATATGCCCTTGATAACCCCTCAGAGCTTGAGATTACCGCAATTGCCGAACCAAAGCTTTTTTTGCAAAAGCATATGATTGAGACTTATAACATAAAACCCGAAAATGTGTTTTCAAGCTATGAGGAGCTGCTGGCAGGAAAACCGCTCGGGCAGGCTTTGTTTGTCTGCACACAGGATAATATGCACGTAGAACCCGCTGTCATGGCAATAAAATCGGGATACAAGTATCTTATGGTGGAAAAACCCATCGACAAAAATTTGGATAAATGCAATCAGCTGGCTAAAGCCGCAAAGGAATACGGTGCAAAGGTTCAGGTCTGCCACAGTCTGCGCTACACACCCTTTTACCGCAAGCTTAAAGAAGTGCTGAACAGCGGTGTCATCGGAAAAATAATGAACATCAATCATTTAGAGGGTGTGGGTCATTTCCATTATGCCCACAGTTATGTGCGCGGCGATTGGGCAAAGGAAGAAAGCAGTCCGATGATTATGGCAAAAAGCTGTCATGACACAGATTTATTGCTTTATTTAACCGGAAAGCCTTGCGAAAAGATATCCTCGTTTGGAGAACTGTCTTATTTTAAAGAAGAAAATGCGCCGGAGGGAAGCTGTGACCGATGTATAAACGGCTGTAAAATCAAAGACACCTGCCCGTACAGCGCCATGCAATACTTTGGCAAATACCGTGACCATCTTTTTCGCAATTACGCGGTCGAAAAGGAAGGCTTTACCGATATTGCAGAAGCAATGAAAAACGGACGGTACGGTCGATGCGTTTATCGGTGCAATAACGATGTTGTTGATCATCAGATTGTATCAATGATGTTTGAGGGCGGCATAACCGCAACCTTGGCAATGTGCGCTTTCAGCGATGTCGGTCGTGAAACAAGAATCATGGGTACAACGGGCGAGATTTATGCCAATATGGAAAAAAGCCTTATTGAAGTAACCGATTTTTCAACCGGAAGCCGCACCGATTATCATATAAGCCATCCAAATACACTTCATTCCGGAGCGGATACCATTCTGGTAAAGGATTTTATCAGCACGATTCAAAACGGCACACAAACCTTTACAGATATTGAGATGTCAATTCAAAGCCATGCAATGTGCAATGCGGCTGAAATATCACGCCGCGAAAATAAAATATTATGACGGTATTTTCCGGATTCAATGGGAAATGGGCTTGTGCTCATGAATTTACGTCACAGCAACCGGAAAAAGAAAACACGGCTCTTAACAACCTCCATATGCTGATTCGCAAGCAATGGAGCGTAACAAACCGGTTCAGCAAAGCGGTTATCCGAATCACGGCTGATGATTACTATAAGCTTCACATAAACGGGCAATTTGTCGGTCAGGGACCGGCACCCGGGTATCACTTTGCATATTATTACAATGAATATGATATAACCTCTTTTATAAAAATCGGAAAGAATGAGATATTTGCCGATGTTTATTATCAGGGGCTTATTAACCGTGTGTGGAACAGCGGCGACGGCAGACAAGGGATAATCGCTGATATTATCATTGACGGCGATTGTATATGCTCAACAGACGAGACATGGGATTACACCATAGATAAATCGTATACCTCAAACCGAATCACCGGATACGACACGCAATTTCTTGAGGATAGAGACAGCCGTATTAAACCCTCGGGATGGAGGGCTGTTTGTGTGATAAATCACGACTGCACCTTTTGTCCTCAGCCGGCAAAATCCCTGGAGGTCTATAGCATATCTCCTGCTCAGGTCAAGCGGATTGATAACGGATGGTTTTATGACTTCGGAAAAGAAATAACCGGAGGATTATCCATATCTGTAATCGGGAAGAGCGGACAAAGGCTTGGAATACGATGCGGCGAAGAGTGTACTCCTGACGGTCGTGTACGATATGAAATGCGATGCAATTGTAATTATGAGGAGCGCTGGATTTTGGACGAGGGCGAAAGCTCGATTAACCAATATGATTATAAGGCGTTCAGATATGCTGAAATTTTGTCGGAGGACGGCAGCGATTTTGAAGTGACAAAAATGGAGTGCTTTGTCAGACATTATCCTTTTCCGTCATCAGCCTGTAATATACAAACATCGGACGAGGTTTTACAGCAGGTCTTTGATTTATGCAAGGAAACGGTGAAGTACGGCAGTCAGGAGGTTTTTGTTGACTGCCCTACACGTGAAAAAGGTCAATATGCGGGAGACGCTCTCATTACAGGGTCATCTCATATGTGGCTGACGGGAGATCCCTCATTACTGCGAAAAGCAATCGACAATATGGCACAGTCGTTATGCCTTGCCGATGGAATGCTTGCGGTTGCTCCATGCTCTTTTTATCAGGAAATCGCCGACTATTCGCTTCAATTTCCATTGATTGTATGGCGATATTACTGTTATACTTTAGATACTTCTTTTCTGCGTGATATGCTGGCACCTTGCGAGAGTATAATCGAATTTTTTGCCCGATACCGCCGTTTTGACGGGATGCTTGAAAAGGTTGACGGCAAATGGAATCTGGTCGATTGGCCTGATAATCTCAGGGATGGATATGACTTTCCATTGACCGAACCGATAGGCGGCGGATGTCATAATGTAATCAACGCTTTTTATGTCGGAGCCGTAAAAACGGTTGAACAGATTAAAGAAACGCTGAAACTGCCGCATGAGCATGAATCGGACACTCTGACCGCCGTATTTAATAAGTGTTTTTATAAAACGAATCCTGGCTTCTATACCGACAGCGAATCAAGCGACCACGCATCTCTGCACTCAAATTGCATACCTGTTTTTTACGGACTGCATCCGCCCGGCAGTGAAGAAAGTCTTGGTCGGTTACTGCGCGAAAAAGGCATGAGCTGTGGCGTATATATGGCATTTTTTTATTTAAAAGCTCTGTCATCTCTTGGTTTTTATGATGCGGTCTACAGTCTGATTACCTCAGACAGCGAGCATTCATGGTACAATATGATTCGCGAAGGTGCAACAACATGCTTTGAAGCATGGGGGAAAGCACAGAAGTGGAACACCAGCCTATGTCATCCATGGGCCGGTGCGCCGATTCCTGTGCTGATTGAAGACCTTATAGGACTGAGCAGAGATGCAAAAACCGGAAAATGGTTGTTTGATTCTCATCTTCCGACAGACGGATTTTCGCTAAAGCTTGATATTCCGATTATGGGAAAAAGCTTGCACTTCTGTTCTTAAACCGCGATAGCCCCGTTTGGTGTTGAAGGTCAGTATATGCAGCTGATTTTCAGCGTTTCTCTTTTAGCACACTGCAAAAGCAAAAAAGCGCATAAAAAAAGTAATAATTATCATTGTTTTTGTGTGGATGTTTTCGTATGATGAGGATGGATTTGATATATTTAATAAATGAAAGGGGATTTATCAATGAAAAAATCCATCCGAAGCATGATTTCAGTTTCTCTCTCGGTCATGTTTGTTTTCCTCGTTTTGGTTATTCCTGCGGCTCCCACTGTGTTCGCCGCCGGGGCGCGCGGCGACTGGACAGTTCACAATGATGACCCGAACGTATCCATTACACAAAATGGCGGCGGTTATACCCTTGCCAATGCTTCCGTCGGCTTTAACGCCCGCTATGACACTCCCGTTAATCTGTCCGAGGGTTTTACCTTTAACATTGAATCCTTCGGAAGCGATCTCTGGTTTTCCGTGGGTTTTGGCGAAACTAAAAATACGATGCTCATGGGAAGCAGTTTTTCCTCAGCTACAAAACCGGGAGAGGTCGGGAACAGCCTGTTTGTCGGCTTTACCGTTAATGGAAATCTAAGGGTTATGCTGATGGATAAGGACAACTTTGTTTTCGGATTTACAGAGACGGAATTGACCACTCCGGCAATCGGAAGGCATACCCTAAAGCTGGTCAGCGATGGAACATCCGCAGTTATACACGTTGACGACCAGGCAGTGTTTAATGCCTGGCACTCCTATTCCCATGCAGATTTTGAAAAGTTTAACGCCAACGGCGGCGCGTATATTAATTTTTACGATCTCAGCGCGACCGCCGCTAGAATCAGCGATATCCGCGCGGTTTCGGACTGGACAAACTACGGTAATACCTCCGGTTTATCCATTACCAAAAATGACAGCGGTTATACACTCGCAAATGCCGGCGGCAGTGTTGCCTCCCGTTACAACAAGCCCGTTGACCTCTCTGAAGGATTTACCTTTAAAATTGACTCATTTGGCACGGATGGCTATTTTTATTTAGGCTTTGGTGAAACTAAAAATACAATACTCATAGAATCCGCATATGGAAATACCAAGCCCGGAGAGGTCGGTAACAGCTTGTTTTTTGCTAATAACAACGGAAATCTCAGAGTTGCACTGAAAGACGGCAACGGATTTATCATTATGGATACCCTCACGGATCTGACTGTACCGGCAATCGGAAGGCATACATTAAAGCTTGTTGACGACGGCACGTTCGCATTTATACATATTGACGACCAGGCAGTTTTTACTACAATGCATTCCTATTCTCATGCGGATTACGAAAAGTTTAACGCCGATGGCGGCGCGTATATCGATTTTTATGATGTTCCCGCAAGTGTAGGAGGTATAAGCATCAGCGATATTAACTCAGTTAAGGATTACACCGTAAATATAGCTTTACCGAGATTAAAAAACCACCTTTTGAATTCCACAACATTGAGTCCCGGAAGTGATGCTTTCAAAACGGCCGATATAAATAACGATAATACACTTGACATAGTAGACTTACTGACAATTAAAGAGCGCTTCGCGCTCTTTTTGTTTTTAGGTGACATGGTAGTAAATGTCAGCGACTATGGAGCTGTTGGTGACGGAAGCACCGATGACGGAATGGCGGTTGCCCTTGCAATTCAGGAAGCCATCAATTTTACCAATGCCAATCCGGACAAGTCCGCCACGGTTGCTTTTGAATCCGGAAGGACCTATAAAATGGACGCTGTTCCGTCCTTTATATCTCAGTACGATGCCAATATCGCTTTGTTTAATGCAAAAAATATCACCCTGCAAGGGTCAGACACAACTATAATCGGAAATCCCGATAAGCGCTACATACAAATTACCGGAAGCAGCAACATAAGTGTAAAGGGGCTGAACTTCACCTATGAAAAACCGGTGGCGGTAACGGCAACAGTAACCGCAAGATCCGGTAACAGGGTTGACTTCAGCGTGCCTTTCAGGTTTGACTTTTCCGGAACCACCTTTGATTTTACAACAAGCGATGTGGTCTTTGTAATTCCCGATAACGCAAGGCGCTCGCATTCGTATTTTAGCCGGATAACACGGCGATCCGACCTGAGCTACCGTATAACCTTTGACAGCGTGACCTCTATGTCGGCCGGAACCAAGGTGTTTATACCGGTTCCCGGGTATGCGTACAAAGGAGTTTCTATTTCAAGTCTTCACAGTACAGACGTTACATTTGAGGATTGCAATGTCTGGAATTCTTCTGAATTTGTCTTCCAGCTCAACGGCAATGACGGTCAGGTAACCTTTAACAATGTAAAGGTTGCTCCCAAGGATTCAGGATCATGCGCAACTGTGTCATGGCGCGACATTGTACACGCAAAAGACAACCGCGCAAAGCTTACCTTCAATGATTGCAATTTCCGCGGAGCGCATGACGATGTGTTTAACATATCAAACACCTGCCTGAATTTACTGTCGGTTTCAGGTGACATATATACAGTAAAGGGAATGGATTACGGCCCGGAAGGTAATTTTCTGGATATCAAAGAAGGCGATACGCTGACAGTTTTTCATCCGGTCAGCGGTGCATTTTACGGAAGCACAACAGTCACAGAGGTGGTTGCTCAAAACGGAGGCGATATCCGGATTAGAGTAGGTAATACTTTGAACGCACCTTCCGGCGCGTGGATGTATATTGAAGAATTAGCGGCTCCGGGAAGCTCTATTACGGGAGGAAGCTTTAACGGTACCTTCCGAATCAGGGGCAATACAGCCGTAAAGAACAGCATTTTTGAAGTGCTGGATATGTGGACGATTTTCGGAGAAACGTATGAAGGTCCGATACCGCATGATGTTACATACACCAACTGCACATTTAACCGTGTAAATTCAGATGCAACGCCGTGCATAACCTTCGACTGTAAGGTGCCTGACGGCGGCAGCACAACTCCTTCATACGGCTTTTCAAATATCGTATTCTCAGGATGCGCTTTTCAGGATTCAAAAATGTTGCCGACAACACTTCCGGCGGGGGTAACAGTAATACCGTAAATGATTATTTATTTTGCTTTAAAGCGGTGTTATGATCCTTTGCATAAATTTTCGGGGTGGTATTCATTTCATTTTTAAATGTCTTGTAAAAATTATTCAGNGATGAAAATCCGCATTTGTGTGCGCATTCTTCAACAGGATAACCCATTATTAAAAACTCTTTTGCCCGGTTCAAACGGTAATTCATCAAATAATGATAAGGAGAAATTCCGTAACGGTTTTTAAACAGTCTTATAAAATGTGAAACCGACAAATAATATTTTGCGGCGACATCACTCATGGTAATATCATCGGCAAAATGGAGACACATGTGCTGTGCAATCTCTTCTATTACATTATTGTTATCTTTTAAATTATCAACGCGTATTTTATTAACCACCAAAGAGGTTAAGATATTATTGATGGAATTCGAGTAAATATACGGCGCTGTGCTGTCTTCATTATGTGAATATGAAATCAATTCGTCAAAGTATGATTCCGCCATTCCGATATGAGGGGTATACCCCAGGCTTTTTATTAATAACGGATGATTTTCATCCGCGGAAAAGTGGATGTGCTTATATTCCCAAAAATCGTTATCCGCAACCATATATGTGTGCGGCTTCCGGCAGTCAATCAAAATTGCCGTGTTTTTTGTCAGTATATAAGTGCGGTCTTCATAAATCACTTCAGCGCGTCCGTCTTTGGTAAGTATCAGCTGATAATTTGATAAGCCTTTACGAACCGTTCGGTGCCCTCCGTTAAAAGAATAGTAGGAGGCGGCCACAATTACAAAGGGTAAATCAACAAGGGTGGATTTGGAGTAAAAGCGAACGAGAACAGGCTTTTTGGATGAATCTCTGTTCTTCCAATTTTGAGCCATATCCATGAATTCCTCATCGTCCATGGCAATGTTTCCGATATAAAATATATCACGGTAACACATGTTGGTTTCTAATATATAAGAATCGTTCATCGGTTTTTTCACCCCGGGACTTAGATAGTGTGAACATTTCATCTTGTGTCCACACTATCTAGTATTTGTAATTTTTTATTGTTTATTTGAGTATAGCATTTTTTTAAAATTAATGCAATTAAAAGACAACATAAATATAATTTTTAATAATATAATGATAATTTTCGTCATTGTATGATAACTTGTTGTGCGATATAATTAATTTAAGTAAGGGGGAGGGTTATACAGGTGAGTAAGATAAATATTTGCGAGAGACTGGTGCGTCCGCGTCAAAAGGCGGATGTTGTTCTGGACACCGATGCCTATAATGAAATTGACGATCAGTTCGCGATTGCCTACATGCTGAGCGCTAAAGAAAAATTAGCCGTACAGTCCATTTATGCCGCGCCGTTTTTTAACAGCCGCTCCAACGGACCGGAGGACGGCATGATAAAAAGCTATGATGAAATCATGAGGCTTTTAGAGTTATCAGGAAATTCCGAACTGAAAAACAGTGTTTATCACGGCTCGACGAAGTATCTTACCGACGAAAACACACCGGTGGAATCTGCCGCGGCGCAAAACCTTGTATCCCTCGCCATGAATCACACGCCGGAAAATCCTTTGTATATCATCGCAATCGGCGCAATAACCAATATCGCGTCCGCTTTGCTTATAGAGCCGAAAATTTCCGAACGAATTGTGATTGTATGGCTCGGAGGTCATGCATTGCATTGGCCGGACACAAAAGAATTCAACATGTTTCAGGATATTGCCGCCGCGCGTGTCGTATTTGACAGCGGCGCACCTGTGGTTCAGCTGCCGTGCATGGGTGTTGTAAGCGCCTTTTGCACCACCGGTCCGGAGCTTACGCATTGGCTTCGCGGCAAAAATCCGCTTTGTGACTATCTTCTGAAAAGCACTGTGGAGGAAGCTGAGAGCTATGCATCAGGACAGGCATGGAGCCGTCCGATCTGGGATGTTACCGCAGTAGGCTGGCTTCTTGATGAAAATGAAGTGTTTATGAAGGATCGATTAATACCTTCTCCGATACCTCAGTACGACGGTCATTACAGCTATGACGAGAACCGTCATCACATAAAATATGTCTGGCATATCGACCGTGACGCTTTGTTTAACGATTTGTTTACACGAATTGCAAAATAGTATGTGAAGTATTTTAAGAAGGGTGACTGAAATTATGTTGTCAAAAAACTTGAGAAGATATCTTGCGCTGTTTCTTTGCATGGTCTTAACGTTAGTGCTTAATCAAAGCTTTTGGTTTAAAAGCTTTGCGGATACCGATTGGAGTATCTATGGTGACGCTTCAAACGTATCCATTACCCAAACCGGAAGAGGTTATGATCTGACAAATGCTGTCGGAGGCTTTACCGCTCGCTATAACACGCCCGTTGATTTGTCGGAGGGTGTTTCGTTTAACATTGACTCCATCGGGGCATTTGGTTGGTTTTTCATGGGATTTGGCGAAACCAAGGATACGATGCTTCTGGCAGATTACGCATTTCAAGGAAAAACAAAGTCCGGAGAGATCGGAGATACTTTGTTTTTTGCGGCTAATGAAGCAGGTCTTCTAAGAGTCATGCTAAAGAACAAAGACGACTTTGTACATGATAATACAGAGACACAGCTTAATGTTCCGGCAATTGGAAAGCATACTTTAAAGCTGAAAACCAACGGTACATACGCATGGATTTATATAGACGAGGAACTGGTTTGCGCCGCGCACGCCTATTCCTTTGAGGATTATGGAAAGCTCAATGCCAACGGCGGAGCCTATATTGATTTTGTTGATATCAACGGCGGCGGAACTAAAATCAGCAATATTCGCGCGGTTAAAGACTGGACTGTACGTAATAACGACTCTGCTGTATCAATTACCGAAGCGGACGAGAAATACACCTTAACAAAGGCTTCGGGCGGATTTGCCGCACTTTATAATACACCCGTAGATATGCCGGAGGGAATTTCTTTTAACATCAATTCCTTTGGAACCGGCGCTGATTCGAATTATTTTCTTTTAGGCTTAGGCGAAACTGAAGATACGATGCTCTGGACAGACAGCGACAGCATATCAAACGGCTTAACCAAACCCGGGTCAGTAGGTGACAGCCTGGTGTTTATGAACACCGGAGGAAAGCTTTCGGTTGGAATTAAAGATAAATCCGGTACGGATACGCTTTTTGCACACGTGACGCATCTGGATGTACCGGCAATCGGAAAGCATACCGTTAAAACGGTTACTGACGGAGAAAAGACGCAGTTTTATGTCGATGAACATCTGATTTGTCCCGATTTTTCGTACACAGCTGCGGATTTTGCAAAGCTTAACGGCAATGGCGGAGCTTATATAAGCATTGCGGATTTCAGTGAGGGCGGATTGAAAATCAGTGATTTTCAGGCGACTCCCGGCTGGACGGTCTTTGGCGGAGGCAATGCGGTAGCGATTACCGGGGGCGAAGATGGCTATACCGTTGCAAATCCGTCAGGTGGTTTTACCGCCCGTTATAATACTCCTGTTGATATGGAGCGGGGAATTACCTTTAACATTGAATCCTTTGGAGATTTTAACTGGTTTTCAGTTGGCTTTGGCGAAGCTAAAAACACAATGATTTGGGAGAGCGCATTTAACGGATTTACAAAGCCGGAGGAATACGGCGACCATTTGGTGCTTATAAACTCTGATGGAAAACTTTTAGTCGGACTTAGAGATAAATCAGGCACAGAAGCGTTTCTTGCAGACGAAACGAAGCTTAATGTTCCGGCAATCGGAAGGCACACAATTAAGCTGATTACCGATGCCTACGGTTATACCCGATTTTATGTTGACGGATATATGGTTTGCCCCAATCATGCTTACACGAGCGACGCATTGGTTCGGCTAAACAGCAACGGCGGCGCGTATGTTGATTTTGTGGACATTAACGCCGGAGGAACTAAAATCAGTGATTTTAAGGCGTTTTTACCTCCTGACCCTGAGGCGATAAAGAACAATAGCCAAGACTGGCAAACAGAGGGCTTGTGCAAAATCAGCAATGTCGAGGGTAAAGAGAATCAATACAATTTAATTATGGGGAATTATTCAGGCGCTTCCTTTAATAAACGTATAGATTTGCTTGAAGGCGTAACAATGACGATTAACGGAACCCTGGACAGCAGCCGCTTTATCGGACTGTCCTTTGCTTCAAGTAAAAACGCTATGAATTTATCGGTACCTGTTGACCGTCTTTCTGAGGAAGTCTTTTTGGAATATAAGTTCCGTCCGATTTCGGAAAATACACTGGAACTGATTTTCCCGAATTTGGACGAGGATGCAAACTCAGCTTATAAAACGGTAAGCGTAGATGTAGATTTGTCCAAACCGGTTACCTTTTCGATACTCAAATCAGGAGATTTATATAAGCTTGCAATAAACGGCACTGTAGTTGAGGAAGATTCCGGGCTTACTATCAGAGAAATTATCTTCCTTAATTCCAGCGGAATGTATTTCTCAGTATATACGCTGGGTGATGTTGAAATTAATGATTTAACACTTAACAAGGTATATAACCTGGATGATATTACCGGCGAAGAAGATCAGGACATCAACTGGGACGATGAATGGGAAAACAATGACGCTGACGGTAATGACGGAAATGACATAAAAACCGGAGATAATAACAATTTGTTTTATATTCTTATAATTGCTATAGCTGCATCCGGCATCTGTGCGGTTACACTCAGAAGCCGCAAAAAGCAATCGTACAAATAATCGTACACGAATAACAAATTCGGAGGTTATAAATTGAAAAAAAATATAAAATCCGTATTATCGTTATTAACGGGTGCATTTATTTGCGCATCGTCATTTTGTCCTGTATCAGCTTCAGAATCAAAAAATACTGAAAATGCCGGCATTGAATCGTTATCGGGATTATATCGGGGATATTCTGAAATTTTACCGGAATATATAGAAAATCACAAGTATTACAGCGGTCTTCCGATTGAAATAAACCCGACGGAGTATACAAAGATAGAAGGAACTGCCGACACGCAAACAGTATATGACGGACGGAACAGCGTCCTGACATGGCCTGCTGAAACACAATCGGCAGAATGGGAATTCAGCGTACCGGAAAGCGGTCTTTACAATCTGGAGTTGGATTATTATACCTGTAATGACAGCTCTGCTGACATTTGCTTTGGCATATTGCTGGACAGTGTAGTTTTGTACGATGAGCTTACAAATGTGGTTCTTCCGCGTCAATATATCGACGACGGAAAACCGCGGGTAAATACAATCGGTGACGAAATATCGCCCCGATTAACAGAACTGCACCAATGGCAAACCTTGCGCATATCTGATTTTGAGGGACTTCACAACGAACCGCTTATGCTCTGCATTGAAGCCGGAAAGCACGTGCTTGCGATGTCGCAGATGGGTAGTCAGCCTGCTGCAATCGGAGGAATCAGACTGACAGCTCCTGAGGTGTATCCCGATTATGCGCAAAGACTCGAAGAATACAAGGCGCAAAACTATCCCGACGCGTCATCAGGATATACGTTACAGGCGGAAAATTCTGCATATAAATCAAGTTCAATATTGCGAATGAGCAGTAATTCTGAATTGTCCTGTTCCCCGAACGCCATTGGGAAAAAGGTAATTAATGTAATCGGGAGCAATTGGGCAAAGGGAAACCAGTCTATTACATGGACTTTGGAAGCGCCTGAGGACGGACTTTACAACCTGTCGGTTTATTATTATCAAAACTATTACAACGGACTTCCCATATATCGCCAAATTGCCATTGACGGGAAAATTCCATTCAAGGAATGCCTTGCGTATCCCTTTGAAGCGAACCGGAAATGGCAGGAGCACACCTTGTCATCCCCGGAAGGAACACCTTATTTATTCTATTTAACAAAAGGCTCTCATATTCTGACCATGACGGTAAAGGTCGGCGAATTATCCTCTCTTATCTTTAAGATGACCGATGATATGGAAGCCCTGTCTCAGCTTTTTTTGCGCATTACAATGCTTACCGGGTCAGATCCCGATATAAATTATGACTATGAGCTGGACACCAATATACCCGAGCTGATGCCGACGCTTAACAGTCTGTATGAACGCCTGACGGAAAACATTAAATATCTGGATACATTATGCCCGTCAAAAAAGCCCATGATTTACAATCAAATGAAAAGTATGCAATCGCAATATAAGGCTTTAATGCGGGATTCGTTCTCGATAGCCTCCAGGCTTGATGAATTTACAACCATGTTAACTCAGTACAGCAGCTGGGTAAGCGCATTGAAATCCGGACAGCTTATGCTTGACGAAATCTGCCTTTTGCCTCCAACCCAATCGCCTAAATCGCGTTCTGTCAGTATTTTTAAAAAAATACATGCCGGAGCAGTAAGCTTTGCGAGCTCCTTTGTAAAGGATTACAGCAACATCAGCGGTGTTCAATCTGACGGAGAAGACTTCAGCAGTATTGACGTGTGGGTTGGAATGGGTCAGGCATGGGGTGTCGAGCTTAAAGACATAATCGAAACCAGGTTTACCCCCAAGTTTGGAACAGAGGTGAATATGCGCGTTATTCCGGGCGGTCAGCTCGGAACAGGCGGCATTAATGCAATGCTGCTGTCTATTGTGTCCGGAAACGGACCGGATGCTGCGCTGGGCATTGACGGACCGTCTGTGGGTGAATATGCCATGAGAAACGCACTTGCAGAAATATCGGCTTTTGACGATTTCCACACTGAAAAAGAAAAGTATTTTGACAGCGCGTTTGCGCCGCTTACATATAAAGAAAAGGTGTATGGGATTCCTCAAAGCGTAGGTTTTCTGCTGACTGTTTACCGTAAAGATATTTTCAATCAGTTTGATTTGTCTATTCCTCAAACATGGGATGATATGTATAAAAAGGTAATCCCGGTGTTAGCGGAAAACAATATGCAAATATCCTCAAGCCCGGGTCTGATTCCGCTGCTCCATCAGAATGGAGGGCAGCTGTACAGTGATGATTTATCATACACAGGACTGGACTCACGCGAAGCGTACAAGGCTTTCAAACAGCATTGCGAGCTTTATTCCATGTACGGTGTGCCTGTAAGCGCTGATTTTTTTAACCGGTTTCGCTCCGGCGAAATGCCCATTGGATTTTGCAATCTAGATTTGTATATGCAGCTTATTACCGCCGCACCGGAGCTTGCCGGAAATATCGGCGTTGCATTATTGCCCGGAGTCGCAGATAACAGCGGAGCAGTCAATCACGATATGGGAGGAATACTCTCCTCTGCCTCGATAATACTGGAGCAGTCCGGGAACAAAGAAATTGCCTGGGAATTCATTAAATGGTGGATGTCTGATGAAATTCAGGAGGATTACGGGTTTCGCATTGAGGCATTGATGGGCGAAGCGGCTCGCGTAGCTTCCGCCAACGAGAAGGCTTTTAATACGATGAACTGGAGCCGCGAGCATCTGTCGGTTATCAAACAGGCGTATAAGTTTACTACTGATTATAATGCCGTTCTCGGCTCTTATTTTACCGGCAGACATATTGATTATGCATTCAATCGCGTTATTATTTCAAAAACTCAAAATGAGCGGGATTCGCTTGAAAAAGCTGTCAGGGATATCAACAAGGAGCTGGCGCGAAGACGGGCTGAGTGACGATAATTAGGAGTGTGGAGTTAGGAGTTGTGGTTATCGCTATCGCGATTTTCAATTAAATGTTATTACTGTCATTGGGTTTCCCTGAAAAGCCTTGCCTCACAGGACATTTTAACTCAGAAGGCTTGATCGCAAACCAACCGCCACTCCTAACTCATAAAAAAGGAAAGGAATGTATACGATGAAACGGTTTAAGATACGCTTGTCGATAAACACATGGGGCTACTTATTCATGGCTCCGTTCATCATCTCGTTTATTCTTTTTACCGCACTTCCCATTGCCGTGTCAGTCGGACTAAGCCTTTTTAATTATAATATGTATGAATCACCGGTGTTTATCGGATTATCCAATTATAAGTCCTTGTTCATGGATGACCCTGAATTTTCAAAAGCGCTTCGTAATACGTTTGTTTACGCTTTCACGGCCGCTCCGATAAGCTTTGTCATATCTTTTTTAATGGCTTGGCTGTTAAATTCATTTAATCGCCGCCTGCGCAATATTATGGCTCTGGCGTTTTACGCACCTTCAATGACAAGCGGCATAGCCTTAACCATTGTTTGGCTGTACCTTTTTTCAGGCGACAGATACGGACTCATCAATCATGCTTTAATCGGTCTGGGGATTATTCATTATCCGATTCAGTGGACAGCCGACACTAACATTGTATTCGGAATCGTTATTTTTATCGGCATCTGGATGGGAACAGGAACAGCATTTTTAACTTTTTTAGCGGGACTCCAGTCATTATCACCTGAAATATACGAGGCCGGAATGATTGACGGAATAAAAAACCGATATCAGGAGCTTATTTATCTAACCCTGCCGCAAATGAAACCGCAGCTGTTGTTCGGCGCCATTACCACATCGGTAGCGGCTTTTGCCGTTGCCGATATCCCCATGGCGGTCGCCGGATTTCCCAGCCCCGATTATGCCGCTCACACAGTGGTGCTGCATATGAATGATTATGGCTTTACCCGATTTGAAATGGGGTATGCGTCGGCTATATCTGTTGTGCTTTTTGTCGTTACATTCGCGTTTGGACGACTGTTTATGAAGATTTTTTCATCCAAAGAAATTTAGATGATTTTAAATAATGAAAGGGGGCAGTGACTGTGGCAAAGGTAAAAGGGATATACATAAGAATCAAAGGCAAGCGTCTTTTTAACGTCAATATATCCGGTTTTGTTTTGTTTGCTCTTTTGTTGATGTATTTGCTTTTCATGGCGCTGCCTTTGATTTATCTTATTACCACAGCTTTTAAACCGATTGATGAGCTTTATGTCTTTCCTCCGCGGTTTTTCCCGAAAAATCCGACATTTGGTAATTTCAGCGACCTTTTTTCCTTGCTTGACAATACGGTAATCCCCTTTTCACGATATATCTATAACAGTATCTTTTACAGTGTCGTAATGGTTTTGGTTACGGTTATAATATCGGTTATGTGTGCTTACGGCATGGTTAAGATTCGCCCCAAAGGCTCAAAAATCATGTCTACCGTTCTGATAGTTGCTCTTTCAATCAGCGGTCCCGCGGCACAAATTCCCCGATTCCTTATTGTGCAGGGATTGGGTTTGCTCAATACCTATTGGTCGCTTATCCTTCCTCAATTCGCCTCGGCTTTTAATGTGTTTCTTGTCTGTCAATTTTTACAGGGAATGCCTGACGCATATCTGGAAGCCGCCAGAATTGACGGCGCAAACGAATGGCAGATATTATGGAAAATCGTCTTTCCCTACTCCCGTCCGGCATGGGCAACTGTTGTTGTTTTTCAGTTTATCGCCACATGGAATGATTACACCGGCCCGTTTTTATACATATCGGATCAAAGCAAACAAACAATGCCTTTAGCAATATCTACCATCGGCGGCATGGGAGCCGCCGCGCTGACAACAGCGGGAGCTATGGCGGCGGCTACACTTATTATGACATTGCCGTGCATTGTAATTTTCAGCTTCATGCAGTCAAAGGTGCTGTCAACCATGTCACATTCGGGTATCAAATCGTAGGATATATGTTAAGAAGGAGTGAATTCATTGAAAAAGAAAATATTCCGCGTTTTATCAGTGTTTTTAATTTTCCTTCTTGTTTTCGCATACCCTGTCAGCGCGGCAGAGGATACAAATTACGTGATTGACAAGGGAAAGCATATAACTACACCGGCGCTTTATTCAGTAGAACGTGTTATTGACCGGGTTTCGGCAGAAGACTTTTTTGACCAAATCGAAAATATGTTTATAGACCAAAATGACAATTTGTTTATTGCCGACAGCGGAAACAACCGTATCGTGCGCTTTGACCCAAACGGAAGGCTTGTCAAAATATACACAGCGGGAGGCGCTCTCAACAAGCCGTCAGGCATGTATTATGACAACAATATTTTATATATCGCAGATACAGAAAACGAACGTGTGGTGTGTGTTGACGAAAACGATCAGACTGTAAATGAAATCTTTAAACCCGAATCAGATTTACTGGATGACACGCTGCGCTTTGACCCCAACAATATAGCAGTTGGAATTCAAGGATACATATATGTCCTGAAAAGTCAGCGCTTTATGTCTATCAGTCAGGAGGGTGATTTTAAAGGATTTATCGGAGCAACAAAAGTGACTCCTGACATAGGTCAAATTCTTACCCGAATTTTTGCATCGCCCGAGCAGAAAAAGAAAATGGTAAAGGTGTATCCTGATTTTTATCTTAATTTCACAATGAATAACGGTGCGATTTACGCTGTAGCATCAAATAAGACCTCTCAAATACGAAAAATCAACATGGTCGGGGACAATCTTTATCCGCTTAAATTTTACGGTGAAAGGGAAATAAATATCTCAGGCGAATATGTTTACCCGAACTTTACAAGTATCGGAGTAGCCAATGACGGCATCATCAGCGTGCTGGAGCAATACGGCAAAAAAATATATCAGTATGACCAAAACGGAAATATGATTTGTTTCTTTGGCGGCGAGGGTGAAGTCCGGGGGCGGTTTGTTACCCCGATCAGTGTCGCGGTTGACAGTAAAGGGAGCGTTTATGTTGCGGACGGCACTTTGAAAAATATACAGGTGTTTTCCCGTTCCGCCTTTGCAGATTTAATATATTCCGCAATGTCCGCTTATGAAGAAGGCGATTATGAACTGGCATATACCGAATACCGTCAAGCTCTGGATGCAAATTCCAATTATCCGATTGCCAATGACGGAATCGCCAAATGCTTATATAAAATGGGTCGGACAGATGAGGCCATGAGCGCGTTTCGGGCATCTGAAAACAAAGACGGATACGGGCAGATGCTGGTGGAGTACAGAGAACAGGTTATACAAAAGCATTTTTCCGGTATTGTTTTTATCGCGGCTTTGATTATCGGTCTGCTTATATTCAGTCTGATAAAAACAAAAAAATATGCCGATAAATTAATTAAACGATATTACAAAATTTAGTGATTTAAGGAGGGTGCTTGATTGAATACTGTACAAATGGGAATACTGATGATCTTTCACCCCATGGAGTTTTTGGAAATCATTAAACGTGAACGCGGACGGTTTCGGCTGATGCCCGTTATATGCCTGATATTACTGACTGCTGCGTGCAATTATACATACATTTTTTATTCAAATTTTGCCCTTAGTACAAAACAGCCGCAGGAAGCAAATGTGTTCCTCGAAATAGCGATAGTCGCAATACCTCTTTTAACATGGGTTGTTGCATCATATGCCACAACAGCGGTAATAACAGGAGAATGCCTGTTTACGGAACTTCTTACCGGTTCATCGTACTGTCTGATACCGCTGATAATAACAACTCCTGCGCTGGGGTTACTTTCGCAGATACTAACCTCGGAGGAAAGCGGTATTTACAAGGGTCTTCAAAGCATTGTTTTTATCTGGACGGTAATATTGCTCTTTTTGACATTAAAACGGCTCAATGACTACAGCTTTTTTAAAACGCTGGGCGTGGCGGTACTTTCTCTTATAGTCATGGTTGTTATATGGGCTGTCCTTATATTGATTTTTGCATTATTTTCACAGCTTGTATTTTATATTCGGGATTTGTTTATCGAAATACGGTTAAAAACGGCATAGTAAGTAATGATAGGAGGAAAATCATGAGATACCATAAACGCGCTTTACGTGTCATAGCCTTAGCTTTATTGTTATCTCTGCTGACATGCAATATCATTGCTTACGGTGATTGGCGTGATACCGAATTTCCGACAGATGATGAAAGCAGTACAGATGATTCCGGAAGCAGCGAGCAGGAAAACGCGCCGGATGAATTAATTGACGACCGTTTTGCCGAGGCGGATATGCGCTTG
>JGI994J12354_10002124_pt1 | contig 19640 bp, 12 predicted proteins | sample IntmicLarv3ML3BL_FD_12354 | JGI IMG/M metagenome (IMG submission 12354)
TATGGATAAGTATATCATCGGAACAATTAGTAATATAGACCAACCATTAACACCAATGGCAGCAGGCGAACGCTCTTTGAATTTGTACTTAAATCAAGTTACAAAAGAAATGATTCAAAGCGAACGTAAGCAGATTTTGCAAGCGACGCAAGAGGATATTCAAGGGTTGGCAGGAATCGTGCAGGCAGTGTTAGAGTCTAATCAACTTTGCGTTGTTGGAAATGAGGCAGAGATTGAAAAAGAGCGAGAAATGTTCGCAGTGGTGAAAAGTGTATAAATAGGAAATAGCATATAAACGGAAAATAGCGTATACAAGAAAAATAGTGTATACAGGAAAAATAGCATATACAAGAAAATAGTGTATACAGGAAAAGCGTGTATATGGAAACGAGTGTATACGGAAAAACGTGTATGCGGAAACGTGTGTATACAGAACAGAATGTTATAGAAGAAAAGAGGTAATATGAAAGCAGATTATAAGTCAGGGTTTGTAACCCTTATAGGCAGACCAAACGTAGGGAAGTCTACCCTTATGAATTATTTGATTGGTCAAAAAATAGCAATTACATCGAATAAACCACAGACGACCAGAAACCGAATACAGACGGTATTAACAAATGAAGAGGGACAAATCGTCTTTGTAGATACACCAGGTATTCACAAGGCGAAGAATCGTTTGGGGGAATATATGGTTCATGTAGCAGAGCGTACGCTAAATGAAGTGGACGTAGTGCTTTGGTTGGTAGAACCATCAACATTTGTAGGAGCAGGCGAAAAACATATTATCGAGGAACTAAAAAAGGCAAAACCACCAGTTGTCTTAGTCATAAATAAAATGGACATGGTTGGGCGAGAAGAAATCGTACAGGCGATTGATAATTATAGAAAGCTGTATGATTTTGCAGCGATTGTTCCAGTTTGTGCAAGAGATGGAGAGAACACAGACGAACTGATAAAAGTAATTATGCAACATCTTCCCTTTGGTCCACAATTTTTTGATGAAGATACAATTACAGACCAACCAGAGAGACAAATTGTTGCAGAACTCATCAGAGAGAAAGCCTTGCATGTGTTAAATGAAGAGATACCACACGGTATTGCGGTTGCGCTAGATAGCATGAAACGAAAGAAAAAGGTTATGCACATTGAGGCGACGATTATTTGCGAACGAGACTCTCATAAGGGTATCATTATAGGAAAGCAAGGGAGTATGCTCAAGAAAATTGGGAGCAATGCTCGGTTTGAAATAGAAAAAATGCTAGAATGCCAAGTGAATTTACGACTTTGGGTTAAGGTGAAAAAGGATTGGCGAGATAGTGAGTTCTTAATGAAGAATTTTGGCTATACAAAGAATGAATAGAGGATAAATGCGTGAATCAATCGACGATAGTGACTGGGATAATCTTGAAAGTAACACCGATGGGTGAATATGACCGTCGTATTGTTATCTTAACTAAGGAAATTGGGAAAGTCTCTGCATTTGCAAGAGGTGCGAGAAAACCAAATAGCAGTCTAGTTGGTGTGACGAGTCCATTTACATTTGGACAATTTACACTTTATGAGGGGCGAAGTTCTTATACATTGCAAAGTGTGTCTGTTACAAACTATTTCTCGGAATTGCGCACAGATGTGGAAAAAGCATATTATGGTATGTATTTCATGGAATTAGCAGATTATTATACAAGGGAACATAACGACGAGATACTGCCACTAAAACTCCTTTACCAAACACTTCGGGCGTTGGTGAATGGAAATGTTCCCTCTGTACTGATTCGGTGTATTTACGAATTGAAAATGATTAGCATTGGTGGTGAGGCACCACAGGTGTTTCACTGTGTACGCTGTGGAGCGAAAGAGGGAAGTATGCGTTTTAGTGCTAGTAGTGGTGGAAACGTGTGTGAGCATTGTGCCAAGTTAGTGGCAGATACAAAGACGATGCAAGAAACAACGCTATACACACTTCAATATATCGTGAGTTCATCGGTTGAAAAATTATACACCTTTGTACTTTCAGATGAAATATTAATAGAGTTACAGGAGATTGCGAAACAGTATGTAAAAGTGTTTATTGGGAAAGTGTTTCAGTCGGCAGAGATGTTAGAAATGTTAGGAAAGACGAGTGATTTATGAGCGAAAGATATGAGAAAGAACGAAACAAAAAAGAGCGAAACAAGAAAGACGAGAATATAGAAGAACAAAATGAGCTGCAAAATTGTGCAGACAAATATACACTGCTACGAGATATTTTTGGCTACGGGGAGTTCAAAAAGGGTCAAGAGGAGCTGATTGACGCTGCGTTAAATAAACAAGATGTCGTCGGAATCATGCCAACAGGAGCAGGGAAGTCTATCTGCTATCAGATTCCAGCGCTTTTATTTTCAGGAATTACCATTGTTGTTTCGCCACTTATTTCTCTGATGATGGACCAAGTGAAAGCATTAAATCAAGCAGGTGTCCACGCAGCATATATCAATAGCTCGCTAACAGAACAACAATTTCATAAGGCAATGACGAATGCTTGTGAGGGGCGCTATAAGATTATCTATGTGGCACCAGAAAGGCTGATGACACCAGCATTTTTGAAAATATGTGCAGCAGTCGAGATTTCAATGCTTGCAGTAGATGAGGCGCATTGTATTTCGCATTGGGGGCAAGATTTCAGACCGAGTTATTTGCATATTGTAGATTTTATTAACCAGCTTTCTGCACGTCCAGTTGTTGTGGCATATACTGCAACAGCAACGCAAATAGTTCGAGAGGATATTATTTATACCTTAGGACTAGGAAATGCAAAGATTGCGATAACTGGGTTTGATAGAGAAAATTTGTATTTTGAAGTGCGAAAGCCAGTAGACAAAGACAAGGAACTGCTTGCATATTTGCAAAAACATGAAAATGAGAGTGGTATTATCTATTGCAACACACGGAAACATGTTGACGCAGTACACGAAATGCTGCGTAACAAGGGGTACTTAGTTGGAGCCTATCATGCAGGGCTTTCGGATATGCAAAGAAAGCAAAATCAAGAAGATTTTATTTATGACCGAACACAGCTTATCGTGGCAACAAATGCATTTGGTATGGGGATTGATAAATCAAATGTTAGGTATATTGTGCATTACAATATGCCAAAAGATATGGAGAGTTATTATCAAGAAGCAGGAAGAGCAGGACGTGATGGTGACGCTGCGCAGTGTGTGATTTTTTATTCGGGCGTAGATGTAAAGACAAATGAATTTTTGATTGACCTACAAAGTGAAAAAAGTGAATTTGATGAAGAAACCATGCAAGAGTTAAAAGAACGGGATCGAGAGCGTTTAAAGCAAATGACTTACTATTGTTTCACGAATGAATGTCTTAGGGGCTATATTTTGAAATATTTTGGAGAACGCCCAAGCAACTACTGTGATAACTGTTTCAACTGTTTGACGGAATTTGAAGAAACGGACGTTACGCAGGCGTCAGCAGATTTGATAAACTTGATTCTTACAAGTGGTGAGAGATATGGGCTAGTCGCGATTGCGGACGCAGCTTACGGTAGTCAGAATGTAAAAGTGAAAAGGTTTGGGTTGGATAAGAATGACTACTATGCAAAACTCTCACACTTTACAATTACGAGGATTCGTCAGATTCTCTCAGATATGATGGTCAATGAATATGTGGTGGTGACAAATGGCGATTACCCTGTCTTGCAAGTCTTGGATAAGGGACGAGATTTTGTGAAAAGCGATGAAAGAACTATGCTGTTGAAGTTGCCAAAAGAAATCATACGAGAAAAAACAAAGGTTGCAAAGTCGGCAAAATCAAAAGGGATACAGACACATGCACACCCAACTTTATTTGAACAATTAAGGCAGAAACGATTAGAATATGCAAAGGCGACACATATGCCTCCATATATTATTTTCAATGATAAGACACTTAATGAAATGTGTGCATTACTTCCAGTGACAAGAGAAGAGATGTTAAGTATTAGTGGTGTTGGACTGACGAAGTATGAGAAATACGGTGTGGTATTTATGGAGATTGTTCGGGAATATGCAGATTCATTATAAGGGGAATGAAAAACTTCACTCCCCTTGCAAAATTTAATTGTATCTATAAAGTTACAGATATCTTAATAGGTTTCTTGCCTGTAAGCGAAACACTACGTTCATCAGGCATAGATGTTCCAACGTATAATTCATACTGGCTACCATCTATGATACATTCGCCCATATCATTATATACACAGAATGATTTCATCGGAATGGACAGTTGAATATCCTGTTTTTCGTCCTCATTTAAGGATACTCTTTGAAAGCCACACAAACTAACATTTGTAACGGTATAGGCTGATTCTAGATTTTTGATATATACCTGTACGACATCTTCGGTAGCTATGGTTCCTGTATTTTTAAGCGTAGCTGTTACAAGCACTTCTTCTTCATTTCTCGCAGATATATTAGCGCTCATTACCTCGATATTTCCATAACTCAGCCCATAGCCAAATGGATAAAGAGGTGTTCCACCATAGTAGCGATATGTTCTGTTTTCCATCGCATAGTCAGTAAATTCAGGTAAATCACTCGTGTCTTTATAGAAAGTTACAGGCAACTTGCCTGATGGTGAAGTTTTGCCAAATAAAATATCAGCTAAGGCAATGCCGCCACTGGCACCAGGGTACCACACTTGTACGATGGCTTGGTTGTGTTCTTCGCTGTAACACATATTTATGGAGCTTCCAGCAACCATGCATAGTACTACAGGAGTACCAGTCGCAGTAATTTTCTCGATTAAATCTTGTTGTACTTTTGGCAAATCTAAACTAGCTTTATCGCCTGAGGCATCAGCATTACTAGCGTCACCCTCTTCGCCCTCGATTGTTTCATCTAATCCCATACAAAGAATCACAACATCACTATGTTTGGCAACGGTGAGAGCCTCTGCAGTTCTGTCTTTTTCTTCTGCTAAGGGTTCGCTTTGCTCTTTCTTTAATTCACAACCTTTGGAATATAACACACGAATGTCATCGCCGACCTCTGCTTGAATACCCTCTAATAAGGTTACATAGCGAGATGAGGTTCCGTAATAGTTAGCTTTTAATGACAATCGACTGTTGGCATTTGGTCCAATTACACCGATAGTTTTTAAGTTGTCTTTATTAAGAGGTAAGAGATTGTCATTTTTCAACAGTACGATACTCTTACGTGCGGCATTAATTGCTAGTTCAACGTGTTCTTTGCACTCTACTTTTTCATATGGTATCTCATCATATAGATTCTCTTCGAATAGTCCGAGCATATAGCGAGTTGTAAACAATCGCTCAACCGACTTTGTAATATGTTCTTCGGTGATTTTTCCAGCCTCCAATGCTTTTAAAACATAGAGATATACAACGCCACAATTCAAGTCGCAACCAGCGTCTAAAGCTAGTGCAGCAGAATCTTCGGCTGTACTCGTTACCATATGATGCATATGGAAGTCTTGAATTGCCCAGCAGTCTGAAACCACATGTCCTGCAAATTTCCATGCATCTCTTAATATATCGCGAAGTAAGACATAGCTACCACAGCAAGGCTCGCCGTTGGTGCGATTATATGCGCCCATAATGGCCTCGACTTTACCATCTTTGACACATGCCTCAAAAGCAGGCAAATACGTTTCATACAAATCTTTGTCAGATACGATTGCGTCAAACTCATGACGTCCTTGCTCTGGTCCGCTATGAACTGCAAAGTGTTTAGCACATGCAGCCGATTTCATGACATTTCCGTCACCTTGCAATCCTTTGATAAAAGCAACACCTAAACGACTGGTTAAAAATGGATCTTCGCCGTAAGTTTCGTGTCCTCTGCCCCATCTTGGATCACGGAAAATATTTACGTTTGGAGACCAAAATGTAAGGCCTTTATAAATGCCGCGGTCGTCCTCTTTGATACTGGCATTATATTTTGCGCGCCCCTCTTCAGCAATTACATCTGCAATTTTGTGTAACTCTTTTTCATCAAACATCGCAGCTAATGCGATTGCTTGTGGAAAACTTGTTGCTGTTCCAGCTCTAGCGACACCATGCAATCCCTCATTCCACCAATTATAGGCGGGGACACCGAGTCGTTTAATTGCAGGCGAGTTATATGTCAGTTGGCTTGCCTTTTCTTCAACGGTCATTTTTGCGACTAAATCTTTTGCTTTTTTCTCATAAATCTCTCTGTTCATTTTTCTTCCTCTCTTTCTGAACAAATATTGGTTTGATAATGCTTGCATTTGTTAGTGTGCATGTTAATAAGCATGTTAGTGCACTTACAGAAAACATGTGTGAAATTAGATTGATATATCATTAATTAATAACATAGCTTTATTAACATGTCAATACTGAACGTTTCGTAAGGCTGACAAATGATAGAGGAGAAGAAAAAAACAATATGGCATTACTGAAAAATAACCAAAAACTATTGACATATCCGTATTGATATGTGACAATTTCACTAAGTTGGTTTGAGTTGGAAGTTGAAATGATATATCAAATATAGGAGGTTTTTATGAGTAAAGTGTTTATCAGAAAAGTCCGTGCGATTCTGACAGCGCCGGCAAATATTAATTTAATTGTAGTGAAAGTGGAAACAAGTGAACCAGAATTATATGGTCTTGGCTGTGCTACTTTTGCATACAGAGAATTAGCTGTAAAAGTTATGGTAGAAGAATATTTGAGTCCTTTGTTGGAGGGCAGAGATGTTGCCAATATTGAAGAACTGTGGCATTTAATGAATAACAATGCATATTGGCGAAATGGGCCAGTGACCAACAATGCAATATCTGGTGTGGACATGGCATTATGGGATATTAAGGGGAAAATGGCAAACATGCCAGTTTATGATTTACTCGGAGGAAAATCAAGACAGGGTGTAGCCGTATATCGACATGCAGATGGAGCATGTTTGGAAGAAATTGCTGAAAATGTACAAAAGTTTAGAGAGCAAAGTGTACGACATATTCGTATTCAATGGGGTGGGTACGGAGGTAAGGCGCAGGAACTAAACACGCCTTTAAACTCGTTGCGAGGAGAATACTATTGTCCAGACCAATATTTGCGCAATACAATAAAATTATTTGAGCATGTTCGTGGGAAACTAGGTTTTGACTTTGAACTTCTGCATGATAGTCATGAACGAATTACACCGATTATGGCAGTTCGTCTGGCAAAAGAGCTAGAACCTTTTCGCCTTTTCTTCTTAGAAGATTCACTCTCTCCAGAACAGGGAGATTGGTTCCGTATGCTTAGAAGTCAATCTTGTACACCGATTGCAAATGGAGAATTATATAACAATCCAAAAGAATGGGATTATCTAATTACAAACAGATTGATTGATTTTATTCGAGTGCATATCAGCCAGATTGGCGGTATCACACCTGCGAAAAAGTTGGCTATCTTTTGTGAACAATTTGGAGTGCGTACAGCTTGGCACGGGCCTGGCGATGTTTCGCCAGTAGGACATGCGGCAAATGTTCATCTTGATTTGAATGTGCATAATTTTGGTATTCAAGAATGGAGTGGAATCAATGAAATAGCACGAGAAGTATTTCCAGGTTCTCCAGAGTTAAAAGACGGATATATGTATGCAAATGATAAAGCAGGTCTTGGAATTGATATAGATGAAAAATTAGCGGCAAAATATCCTTGCGTGACGGATATAACACGTTGGACGCAAACGAGACTCCCTGATGGAACGATAAATACACCATAAGAGGTAACGATAAATATACCATAAAGGATGTGACAATAACAAGAAGTATGGTAACCCAATTTTATAAATGGAGGTACTATGGAAAATAAAGGAAAAAAAGCATATATTACTGGTGGCAGTCGAGGTATTGGCAAGGGAATTGTACAGGTTTTATCTTCGAGTGGATATGATATTGTATTTACATATAATAGCGAGAAATCTGAGGCGATTGCATTAAAAAAAGAAACAGAGGCAAAAGGCGTAAAGTGTGAGTTTATGCAAGCGTCTTTGGAGAAAGCAGATGTGGCAGTTCCAACAGCAAAGCGAGCAATAGAAATTTTGGGTGGAATTGATTTATTTGTTTCAAATGCAGGGCTTACGCGTCACAATAGTCTGTTGAGTGTAGATACGGAAATGATGGACTTTTTGTATACATTGAATTATAAAAGTTATATTCTTGGTTCGAAAGTAGCAGCAAACCACATGGTAGATAATAAAATAAAGGGAAGTATTGTCTTTATTACATCGACTCGTGGGATTCGTGCATATCCAGAAGATTGTTTGTATGGCTCTTTTAAAGCAGGGTTAATGAGAGGCGTGGAATCTATGGCACTGGAAATGGCGCAATATGGAATACGAATTAACTGTATTGCACCAGGTGCTACAGAAATTCGAGAAGAACCCTCGTTAGAAGTTGTGACAGATGGCTCGTTCGTGTCAAAAATTCCTCTTAGACGAAAAGGGGCTCCTAAGGAAGTGGGAGCCCTTGTAGAATATCTTGCCTCAGATAAAGCGGCATATATGACGGGGAATACAATCAAGCTAGATGGTGGATTGATTTTATCTGGTATGCCAGAAGTATAACTATAAAATGATGGAGAGAACACAATGACGAAGAAAACATTCCCTTTATTTATAGGGACCTATACAGAAAATTCCAAAAGTGATGGTATCTATGCTGGGATATTTGATACAGAAACGGGGAAAATTGAAAAAACTACCCTTGTGGCAAAAATAGTGAATCCGTCGTATCTTGTTTTTGATAAGGAACGTAGGGTGATTTTTTCAGTGAGTGAAATTTCTGATTTTCTAGAACATGCAGGTGGAAGTGTATCATCATTTGCTGTACAAGATGATATGAGCCTCAAGTTACTTGGCACTCAGCCAACATATGGAGCGCACCCTTGCCACCTTTGTTTATCTGCAGATAGCAGAACACTTTTTGTTGCAAATTATACCGATGGTTCCTTGTGTGTGTTTCCTGTATCTGCGACGGGAATAATCGAGCCACTTATACAAACGATACAACATGAGGGGTGTGGAACCAACCCCAAACGTCAAGAGCAAGCGCATGTTCATTTTGTATCTTTCGCTTCGAATAGTGTATGTGTGGCTGATTTGGGATTGGATAAAATCTTTTGGTATGCTATGCGCGATGAAAAGTTGGTAGAAAATTCTTGCATAGAGTTTTCAATGCCGTTGGGAAGTGGGCCACGTCATTTTGTGTTTCATCCACACTATCCAGTGCTTTATGTACTTCAAGAACTTTCCAATCAAGTGATAACTGTGCAGTTAGATGAAAAGGGAGAACCACTTTTGACAAAACAGATTGTATCGACACTTCCAGAAACATTTGTAGGGGAAAGTACGGGTGCGGCAATTCGAATAAATAAAGAGGGAACAAGGTTGTTTGTTTCAAATCGTGGACATGACAGTGTGACTGTCTTTGGGGTTAGCAAAGATGGAATGATACAAGTGATGGGAATATATCCTAGTGGCGGTGAAAAGCCCACGTGATATCTGTCTTTCGCCAGATGAAAAATGGTTTCTTTGTGCCAATCAATCAGGCGAAATTTCTGCGTTACGGGCAGATGAAAAACAAGGTGAACTATCAGGAATGGTAACAAATACAGTTATTGACTGCCCTGTGAATTTGTTGTTTTTGTAAAGTGCAGGAGTATATTTATGCAAACGTTATTATTTGAAAGAGGGGTGTAAAATGAATTTATGGTATGAGAAGCCTGCAAAGTCTTGGTCGGAAGCGCTTCCGGTAGGAAATGGAACTATCGGTGGGATGGTCTTTGGTGGTGTTTGGCGAGAGCAGATTCAACTAAATGAAGATAGTGTTTGGGGCGGCAGAGAAGTGGAACGCCACAATCCAGATGCAAGGAAAAATCTTTCTAAAATTCGAAACTTATTAAAAAATGGGCAAATACAAGATGCAGAAAGACTAGCGAGATACGCACTATCTGGAACGCCTTATTCACAAAGAGGCTATCAGACGGCAGGAGATATGTTTATCAATATGCTCTATGCAGAGGATAAGGCTTTGCTTCGTGAGTATAAAAGAGAACTTGATTTGACGCGAGGCATTGTGAAAACTACGTATAAAATGCAAGATACAATGTATGAGCGTGAGGTTTTTGTTTCGTATCCAGATAATGTGATGCTGATTCATTTGCAAACATCAAAGCATGGCGCACTTCATTTTGATTGTACATTGGAACGTTTGCATAATTGGCAAAATGAGGGAAAACTAGAGAGTGACGATACAATTATGTTTCAAGCAGATACGGGCGAGGGCGCGATTCGTTTTTGCGCAAGAGCCAAATGTGTGACGGATGGAAATGTAGAAGTGATTGGAAATCATCTCATTGTCAGTGAGGCTAGTGAGGCTACTTTGTTTTTGAATATTGCTACCTCTTATCGCAACGGACAAAATCATGGAGAATCGGAAAAAAGCTATGCTATAGCAGCAAAAAAATATATTACGGCAGCAGTGCAAAAGGGATTTACAACTCTCAAAGAGAGGCATATTGCAGATTATCAAAATTTGTATCAGCGAGTGGATGTGCATTTTGCAGGAGATGAACAAGTTGAAAAGCTAAGTACAGATAAGCGTTTAGAGCGAATAAAACAAGGATATGATGACGCGAATCTTTTTGCGCTTTACTATCAATACGGGCGCTATTTGATGATATCTTCTAGTCGTGCAGGTAGCCTTCCAGCGAATTTACAAGGTATTTGGAATGATAGTTTAATGCCAAATTGGGACAGCAAATACACTATTAATATTAATATAGAAATGAACTATTGGCTATCGGGGAGTGCGCGTTTAACAGAATGTGAAAAACCATATTTTGATTTGCTTGGTAGAATGAAAGAAAATGGGAAGAAAACAGCAAAGCTTATGTATGGCTGCAACGGCTCTGTTGCTCATCATAATACAGATATTTATGCAGATACAGCACCACAGGATATCTACATACCAGCTACTTACTGGGTGATGGGTGAGGCGTGGTTAGCAACACATATTTGGGTGCATTACCAATATACAAAGAATTATGATTTCCTAAAAGAGCAGTTTGATGTGCTAGAGCAGTGTGTGTTATTTTTTGATGATTTTCTAATTGAAAATGAAAACAAGGAACTTGTGACCTCTCCAAGTGTATCACCTGAAAATACCTATATACTACCAGATGGCACCAAAGGGTGTATGTGTGAGGGAACAATGAGTGACACGCAAATACTAGATGAACTATTAAGGGGGTATATCAATGCGTGTGAAGTGCTTGGAGAAAAAACCGAAAAAATTGATAAGGCAAATGCGATTCGGCAACAACTTCCGAAAATGAAAATAGGACGGCACGGTCAGTTGCAGGAATGGCTAGAAGATTATGAAGAGGCAGAGATTGGACATAGACATATTTCGCACTTATATGGCGTTTATCCTGCGAGCTCCATCACATGGGACAAGACACCAGAATTGATGGAGGCGGCACGTAAAACATTGTGCAGACGCTTGGAACATGGAGGAGGTCATACAGGCTGGTCGAGGGCTTGGATTATTACACTGTGGGCAAGATTCTTAGAGGGAGATTTGGCTTATGAAAATTTCAAAGCACTTTTAGCAGAGGGAACATTTGCCAATATGATGGATAATCACCCCGCAGAGGGAGGGCCCGTGTTCCAGATTGATGGAAATTTTGGTGCAGCAGTTGGCTTAACAGAGATGTTAGTACAAGATTTGGATACGGGTATTACACTGTTACCAGCACTTCCAAAGGCGTGGCATAGCGGAGAAGTACGGGGGCTTGGCTTGAAAAATCAAGCGACTCTTGACCTTGCATGGGAAAATGGAACTGTGCTATCTTTTGAAATTAAGGGACGTAAGGGAGATAAATTCTTGGTTAAGATGAAAGAAAAAGAAGTGCCAGTTGTCGTAGGGGATACTCTGCAGCCATTTATATGTAATCATATACAAACACATTGACATATCAATAAAAATATGATACTAATAAGATATATCAAAATAGTGTATTAATAGAGTGGTTTGCATAAGCAATCAAATAACTAAAATGAAAAATTAAATAGAACTCAAATAAGACTCAAATAGAAATAACAGAGGTACCGTATGGACGAGCGACATATATATGAGGAATATATTCAAACTTATCGAGTAAATAGAAATAATCCTCTAAAGATATTATTGAGCTTTTTTAAGGGATATGAAAAGCGTATGTTTTTGACGTTCATATTTCTTATTTTAAAGCAATCACCAGTGTGGGTCATTCCGATTGTGGTGGCAAGTATTATTAATGTTGCCTCTAACGCTGATAGCAGGAACTACCATGACATTCTTATTTTGGCAGGCATTGCATTAGTATTTATCATTCAGAATGTGTTTACTTCCTATGTACAGGTGAAATTGTTTGGGAAAGTGATACGTGATATAGAGTTAAACCTAAGGAGTACATTAACGATAAAACTCCAAGAACTATCTATGACATTTCATCAGAGTATGCAATCAGGGCGAATCATGTCCAAAATTATGCGTGATGTGGAGAATGTGCAGACACTTTTGTATATGTCGGTTGGTTCCTTGTTAAATATCGTATTAGACACAAGTATTGCTTTAGTTGTCATTGTTTCGGGCAGTCCAGTAGTATTGTTGTTTTTTGCAGCAGTGATACCTGTGGCAGTTTTAACTATTTACAAATTTAGAAAACCAATCCAAAGCAACAATCAAGAATTTCGACGAGAAATGGAAGAAACACAAGCAGCCATTGCGGAAATGGTTGAGATGATTCCAGTTGCGAGGGCGCATGGGCTTGAAAATGAAGAAATTAAGAAAATGCAGAAACGCCTAAAGAGTATCAGCTACACAGGCTATCGATTAGATCAGGTAAATACATTGTTTGGAGCAACTAGCTGGGTAGTATTCCAAGTGTTTCAGATTTTATGTTTGGCATTTACAGGCTCTATGGCATATTTGGGGAAAATAACGATTGGCGAAGTAGTGCTTTATCAGACGTATTTTTCACAAATTGTAAATCAAATAGCGAATCTAATCAACTTGTATCCAATTTTAACAAGAGGTGTGGAATCTATAAAATCAATCGGTGAAATTATTGATACAGATGAAATAGAGGCAAACAATGCAATTATTCCATTAGAAAAACTACAAGGAAAGGTTACATTTTCGAATGTTGTTTTTAAATATACAGATGGAGCGGACTATATATTAGAAGATTTCAATCTTGAGATTCCAGCCGGTACAAGTGTTGCATTTGTTGGAGAGTCGGGAAGTGGAAAGAGTACACTTTTGAACTTGCTCATTGGTTTCTATGAACCTACGGAGGGGCGAATACTGATTGACGGAGTTAATATGTCAAATATAGATAAAAAGGAATTTCGTTCACAAATTGCGATCGTTCCACAAAATACGTTACTATTTTCGGGTTCCATTCGAGATAATATTGTCTATAATACCTGTAATGTATCAGACGAACAGATATTAAAAGCACTAGAAGATGTGGGCTTGTTAGACATGGTGACAAATCTTCCAGAGGGCATACACACGAGATTAGGTGAGCATGGTGGTTCTCTCTCGGGTGGTCAAAGACAGAGAATCTCAATAGCGAGAGCATTGATTCGAAACCCTAAGTTAATTATTCTTGATGAGGCGACATCGGCACTTGATTCTGCGTCTGAAAAATTAGTACAAAAGGCAACCGAACATTTAATGCAGCAGTGTACTACAGTTATGGTTGCGCATAGACTTTCTACAATAAAAGAGGCTGACCTTATTTGTGTAATGGAGGGAGGCAAGATAGTTGAACAGGGTAGTTATGAGGAATTGCTAAATAAAAAAGGTTATTTCTATAAACTAAAAAAATTACAAGATTAATGGAGGAAAACACAGATGTTGACAGACAGACAAATTGAGAGAATGCTGGGGAAATTAAGAAGATTTGAAAAAACACTTGAATCACTTATGTTTCAGAAAGTTGGAACGATTGCGATGAAAGCATATCAAAGTGATGGAAGTCACACGAGCGTTCCAGATGATTCGCTATTTCAAACAGTAGAGTCAGGTACGGCTTATGAGGGAGAGGGCATTTATGTGTGGACAAAAGGGAACTTTACGGTGCCAGAAGAGTTAGATGGAAAAGAATTGCACTTCTATCCTCATACTGACGCTTATGAGGGAATGATGTTTGTAGATGGTATGCCATATGGTAATTTTGCCTCGAAAATGGTTATTAATAGTCATGGAAATCATTATTGCAAAATGTTTGTGCAAAAGGCGATAGCAGGTAGGACATACGAACTGGCAACGGAACATTATGCAAATCATTTTATCAAAGGTACGCAACCATTAGAAGATGATCCTATAATGGAATATAAAGTTACGGTACGAGATGGAGATGTTTGCGTTGCAGATAAAGAAATCACTGATTTTTATTATAATCTTCATATTGTCAATCAAATGGCTGAAACGATGGACGTAGAGAGCTTTCGCCGAGCAAAGATTATCAATGCATTAAAGAAAATTCACGAAGTTGTGTACTATGATTATGAAAATGTGGAACGTGAACTTTTCATAAATGCAGTAGTGCAGGCAAATGAATATCTAAAAGAAATATTAGCTGATAAAAACTCGCCATCAGCGCCTTATGTTGGGTTTATTGGACATTCGCATATGGATACAGCATGGTTGTGGCATCGTGGCGAAACGGATAAAAAGTGTGCTAGAACATATGCAAACCAAATGAATCTAATGGATCGTTATCCAAAGTATACCTTTATTCAAAGCTCGGCACATCACGGAGATATTATTCGTAGACTGTATCCAGAGTTGTTTAAAGAGATTCAAAAGCGAGTGGAGCAGGGTCGTTATGAACCAAACGGTGGTGTATGGGTAGAGTGTGATTGCAATATTCCATCGGGCGAATATATGATTCGTCAATTTTTACTAGGTCAACGTTTTACAAGAAAATATTTTAACTATACATCCGATACGTTTTGGTTGCCAGATACATTTGGCTATAGTGCAGCACTTCCGCAAATCATGAAAGGGTGTGGCGTTGATTATTTTCTAACGACGAAAATGGCTTGGAATGATACGAATGAGTTCCCTTATGATACATTTTGGTGGAAAGGTATTGATGGGAGCAAGGTTCTCACACATTTGAATAAAACGCACCTATGGCCGACACCAAAAGAAATGAATACCTATGTTCAAAAATCTGGACATGACGCAAATAAAGAACGATCTGTATCAGATATGCGTTTGTTCTCCTATGGTTTTGGAGATGGAGGAGGTGGTCCAGAGTTTGAAATGGTAGAATTGGCGAGCAGAGTAGAAGATGTAGAGGGATTGCCAAAAACGAATCATACGTTGGTAAGCACCTTTATGAAAGAGCTAGAAGAGCAGATTGTGGACCCATCTACACATACAGGTGAATTATACTTGGAGCTACACAGAGGAACATTGACAAATCAACACCAGATAAAACGTAACAATAGAAAAGCAGAAATCGCTCTGCGCTCTCTTGAGTATTTTACAGTAAATCAAGCAGTGGCAGATGGAACGATTGCTAGTCATGTGGCGATTGCTCCACTTACAGATGAACTTTTAATCAACCAATTCCATGATATTTTACCAGGAACAGGGATACCAAGAGTACACCAAGAGGCGATTGCGTCGGTGAATGATATTCTTGAGAAAGCACATGAATTACAATCAACGATTATCAGTGAGTCAGCACTTAATGAAGATAGTGTGACGCTCTTTAATACACTGTCATTTGAACGAAGTGATGTGCAGTATGTACCATACAATGGCAGAACCTTATGTGGTGTGAAGAGTCAGCAGTTGGTAAAAAATCTAGACGGAGAAGAGTGCTTGGCAATTAGCGGTATAAGCGTTCCAGCATTTTCTAGTGTAGTGCTAGGATATGATACGACAAATCAAGTAGAAGATGAGCAGACATTCTTTACATATAATGCAGATATAAGCAAATTAGAAACACCGTTTTATCAAGTAGTCTTTAACGAAAAAGGATATATAGATTCCTTGATAGATAAGCGAGTAGCGCGAGAATTACGTGCAGGCGAACATGCGCTTAACACATTTTTGATTGGAGAGGACGTACCTCTTGCTTGGGATAGTTGGGATATTGATGTGGATTTGGAAACGAAATTGCGTGATGAGGCAAGTCTTATTTCGAGAGAAGTTGTTTCGGTAGGAAATGTGGAAATGCGTATTCGAAGTACATACAAATTAAGTGCAAAGTCAACACTTACACAAGACATGATTTTCTATAGTGAACAAGCATTGATAAGCTTTGATTCTAAAATGGATTGGCAAGATGACCATCGTTTTTTAAAGACGGCATTTGACACAGATATTCATACAGATAAAGCGATTCAAGAAATTCAGTTTGGGTATTTGAGCCGACCAACTAGCAGAAATACAAGTATTGAAAAAGCGATGTTTGAAGTGACAAACCATAAATACACAGATTTATCAGAAACGAGATATGGAATTAGTTTGTTAAATGATTGTAAGTATGGAATTTCAGTGCAAGGTGGCTCTATGAGTCTGTCTTTACATAAGGGTGGAGTTATGCCAGACTTTAATGGGGACAAAGGTATTCATTATTTATCATATGGTTTATTGCCACATGTTGGTGGGTTTGGTGCCACGCAAGTTATCCAGCCAGCATATATGTTTAATACACCACTTGTTTGTGAAAATGGAGCGTTGGAGCGACCATCATTTGTGAATGTGAGTGAGGATAATTTAATTGTGGAGGCGGTGAAACCACTTGAAGATGAAGAGCGAGGATATTTACTTCGTATATACGAGGCAGAGGGTACAAGAACAAATGCCAAACTAGATATTTCGCACGAAGTAAAATCTGCACATGTGACGAATATGTTAGAAGAAGAGTTAGAAACATTAGAGGGTGGTTGCAACCTGAATGTTACATTTGCGCCATTTGAGATTAAAAGCATTAAGATAACCTATTAAAACGGAGTCACATTACATATAGATATGAGGAGGTTTCATATGAGCGAAAAACAAATAAAAAGAGCAGGTAACCCGATTATTAAAAGTAACTATACAGCAGATCCATCTGCGCATGTATGGCCGACAGAACCAGATAGGCTGTACCTTTATCCATCAACAGATATTGCGCCTCCAGCAGGCTGTGATTTGATGGACCAATACCATGTGTATTCTACAGATAATATGGTTGACTGGATTGACCACGGTGAAATATTACGCCGTGATGATTTGCCAGAGGCAACATGGGGACCGCACCATGCAGATGCATTTTTTATGTGGGCACCAGACGCAGCGTATTATCCAAATCACCCAGAGGGTAAGGGGCCATATTTCTTTATTTTTCCACATTCTGTAGGGAATATGACACCAGGAGCAGATGAGTGGAATACAAATTGGAAGTTAGGGCTTGCCTATAGCGATAGTCCGTACAAAGGATTTAAAGAGAATGAAATTGTCATATTAAAAGATGTACATGGAAATGAAATTACAGGTGCAGGTTGGTTGATTGACCCATGCCTATTTCAAGAGGGTGATGACCTTTATCTTGTTACAGGGGGAAGTCAAGAGTTTAGAATTGCAAAATTAACAGCAGACTTAACGGCACTGGCAGAGGAATTCCGTGTATATACACAAGCAGAACTGCCGCATTACCATGAGGGACCGTGGATGTTCACGAGAGTAAATGATGAGGGAGAAAAGCTGCATTATTTGATGTATCCAGGAGCAATCGGTGGCGATGGCGATGATATGCTTTATGCGATAAGTAAAACAGGTTTGTATGGTACTTGGGATTACAAAGGTTCTTTCTTAAAGCCAGTAGGCACAGGAGATACCTCTCATGGCTCGATTGTTGAATTTAAAGGAAATTGGTATGTATTTTATCATAATGCAGCGCTATCAAAAGGGCAAGGGAATTTGCGTTCTGTTTGCTGTGACCAATTATTTTTCAATCCAGATGGAACAATCCAAATGGTGGAGCAAACCACTACGAGTGTACCTGCAGTTGGTGCGAAAGTGAATATGGAAGAGTTGGATACGAAGTTTGGTAAGGGAAATTATTCCATCGAAGAGAAGTAGAAAACGAATACAAAATAATAACAAATAACAGGAAAAGCTCTTGCCATGAACTATATGGCGAGAGCTTTTTCTGCTATGAAATATGATGGTAAGAGTTTTTTGAAGTACAAAAGTGTAAGTGTGCAGTACATCATTCGTGTTACACACTTACACTTTCGTTTGTACAGTAAAATTAAGGTGTCAAATTTGAAAGAGGTGTCCCTGTTGATTCACGAACAATTAATTCAACAGGTATTGCGATTTTCTGAATTTGAGCATGTGGTTCTGTTAATGCATGGAGCAGTATTTCAGCTACAGACTCGCCGATTTGCGAAAAATTCTGACTAGCAGTGGTAAGACCGATATCATCCATGACAGCCCAGTCACTATTGTCGAACCCACAGATACTTACTTGGTTAGGAACATGTAAGCCCAAATCTTCGCAGGACTTTAATGTATAGTAGGCTACTTGGTCATTTTCGCAAATAAAGGCAGTGGTGCCAGCGTCATATTGCTGCCTAAGTAGTTTTTTGAATAACTCGTATTCCCCATGAACAAGGTTTTTGTAATCTAACTCGTGAGGGAACAATAAATAATTGTGTGGCAAAGGTTTAATCTTTGCGTCTCGTAATGCACTAAGGAAACCAGCAAAACGATTTTGGATAGAGGAAGTACTTTCTAACGTTGCAGTTGTGACAAAGGATAGATTGGAATGTCCCAATGATATCAAATGATTTGTTAGTTGTACGCCACCATCGAAATTGTCAGCAGTCACATTGTTGATATAAGGATAGTTGACATCTTTATCAATAATGACCACAGGTTTTTCTTCGTAGACAAATTGGTTTAATATTTCTAAATGCAATTCATTACGTACAGGGTAGTATACAAGACCAGATAGGTTTTGTGATAGTAAGCGTTGTATGTTTTTCTTTTCTTTTGTTTTTGATTGAAAAGCATTTGATACATGTACACTAAGAAAATAACCTTTTTGATTCAGTAGGTGATTCGCTGATGTAACAACCGAGAGTATACCACCTTTATCGATTTCAAAGGGTAGCAAAAAAGCGATTGTTCGCGTATCAACAGCAACAGCGAGGTTTTTGTCAGAGTTGATATTTGACGCACCACTGCGCACAACAAAGCTACCAACGCCACGTTTTCTGGATAGAAGACCGCGTGTTTCTAATTCTGTAATTGCTCGCTTTGCAGTAATTCTGCTTACATTATAGTCAACACATAATTGTTTTTCCGTACAAAGTGGGCGCTCATAGCTGTAGTCACCATTTTTAATTTTGCTTAGTAATTCATTTACGATTTGTTCGTATTTGGGTATTGAGCTCATATCATTTATTCCTTAAATTGAGTTTGGTATATTTTAATATCATAATTGTATACCAAAGTCGAAAAGAAGTCAAGAAAATTGCCTGTCTGAAAAGTATTGTAAATCTATCTGTGAAGTACATTGTGAAAAATGTACAAAATCGGGGGGGGGGGGGGGGCAATTTAACTAAAAATAC
>JGI994J12354_10002125_pt1 | contig 19638 bp, 21 predicted proteins | sample IntmicLarv3ML3BL_FD_12354 | JGI IMG/M metagenome (IMG submission 12354)
GAAGTGCGGCGCCTACCGCCTGCCCCACAGGGTGTGTACGGCGTGCGGCAACTATAACGGACGCGAGGTTATGAAAGTTGCCGATTCCAAGTAAGGAAAGAAGGTCAATCCGGTGAAAGCCGGATTGATTTTTTTTGAAAAAAGAAGTAAAGGAAGAGCGCAGGCGCTCGAGCAGCGCAGATAAGACGAAGCATCGCCGAAAAAACAGGTTTGGAGGCGAAGCCGACGAACGGCATTTTTCGCGAAGCGAAGGCTTATCTGTGCGCCCGCGAGAGTAGCCGCAGCTCGACACAGCTGTAGGACACAGCCACTCAAGAGGAGGAGGGTCGAAAGTATGGCAGTTATCACATCGGTTGAAAAGCGAAGCCCTGCTGCCCGCGCGGGAATCCGTGCCGGGGATGACTTCCTGCGCCTTAACGGACACAGGATTAGGGATGTGTTCGACCTCAAGTTCTACTCCTATGAGCCGGAGGTTTCGGCGGAGATTATACGCGATGGTGAGGCTCTTACGATTACCGTTAAAAAGCGCGAGGGCGAGCCGCTCGGCATTGAGTTTGAAAGCTACCTCATCGATACCCCTCACTCCTGTGCTAACAAGTGTATTTTCTGCTTCATCGACCAGATGCCCCCCGGTATGCGCGAGACGCTGTATTTCAAGGACGACGACGCGCGTCTGAGTTTTTTGCAGGGGAACTATGTGACGCTAACGAACCTTCTCGACGCGGACATTCAGCGCATAATCGACATGAGGATAAGTCCTATCAACATCTCGGTTCACACCACAAACCCTGAACTAAGGGTGAAAATGCTGAAAAACCGCCGTGCTGGCGAGTGCCTGAAATACCTGAAAAACCTCGCCGACGGCGGTGTTTCCGTCAACGCACAGATTGTCCTCTGCCCCGATTGGAATGACGGCGATGAGTTTTTGCGCACTATAACCGACCTTGCGGCGCTTTCGCCTGCGGTTCAGAGTGTTTCGGTCGTTCCGATAGGGCTAACTAAGTACCGTGACGGGCTTGAACAGGTGCGCCCTGTGAAAAAAGCGGACGCGCTTGAGATAATCCGCACAATTGACGGGCTTGGAAATAGGCTCGTGGCGGAGGGCGGCTCACGTACGTTTTACTGCTCGGACGAGCTTTACATTACGGCAGAGCTTCTTTTGCCAAGCGTCGAATACTACGAGGATTTTCCGCAGATTGAAAACGGCGTTGGCATGACGGCGCTTTTTATCGAGGAGGCTACGGACTACATTGCGGACCTCGACGAAAACGCCGAAGCTGCGAGCTTTACGCTCGTAACGGGCGAGCTGTTTTATCCGATTTTGTCAAATATCCTTGACGCTTTACGCGAAAAGTGCAATAATATCTGCGGCAGTGTAATTGCGATAAAAAACGAATTTTTCGGCGAAACGATAACAATTGCAGGGCTTGTCACAGGCGGCGACCTTATAAATCAGCTTCGCGGCAAAGAGCTTGGAGATAGGCTCATAATCCCGTCGGCAATGCTCCGCTCGGGCGAGGAAGTTTTTCTCGACGATGTGACAGTGGCGGATGTTGAGAGAGGACTCGGCGTTTCTGTCCTTGCAGGTAGCGGCGCCACAGAACTTATAGATTTGATTTTTTCCTGAGAAATTTAGAAACGGAGATAGATATGCTTCCACTTGTAGCAATAGTTGGCCGCCCGAACGTCGGGAAGTCAATGCTTTTCAACCGGCTTATAGGAAAACGGCTCTCGATTGTTGAGGACACGCCGGGTGTTACGCGCGACCGAATTTACGCCGAGTGCGACTGGGGCGGGCGTGACTTCAACCTCGTTGACACAGGCGGAATCGAGCCGAACACCGCTGATGAGATGCTGCTTTTCATGCGCGGCCAGGCGAATATCGCCATCGACACCGCCGATGTAATTGTCCTTGTGACAGATGTGACCGTCGGCGTAACCGCCGCGGACAAGGATGTTGCGGATATGCTACTTCGCTCGAAAAAGCCGATTATTCTCGCTGTCAACAAGGTTGACACAACCGGCACGCCGCCAAGCGAGCTTTACGAATTCTACAACCTCGGGCTCGGCGACCCCTTTGCAGTTTCGGCGGTTCACGGAAACGGAACGGGCGACCTTCTGGACGAGTGCGTCAAATACTTCCCGTCGAAAACGGGTGGAGCGGAGTATGAAAACGAGGTAAACGTCGCAGTTATAGGTAAGCCGAACGCGGGTAAATCCTCGCTTATAAACCGAATCCTAGGTATCGAGCGCGTAATTGTCAGCGACGTCCCCGGTACTACGCGCGATGCGATTGACAGCCACTTTGAAAACGAGCACGGAAGCTACAATTTCATCGACACGGCGGGGCTTCGCCGCCAGGCGAAAGTTGACGAACGTGTCGAGCGCTTCAGCGTTCTGCGTACACAGATGGCGGTTGAGCGCGCGGACGTCTGCCTGATTCTCATTGACGCAACGGAGGGCATAACCGACCAGGACACCAAGGTTGCGGGCCTTGCCCACGACGCGGGGAAAACCTCAATAATCGTCGTCAATAAGTGGGACGCTGTCGAAAAAGACAACAAGACAATGGAAAACACCGAAAAGGAAATCCGAAAATCCCTCGCCTACATGGAGTATGCGCCGATGATTTTCATCTCCGCGCTGACGGGCAAGCGTGTTGACAAGCTCTTCGAGCTTATCAACAAATGCTTCGCCTCGACAAACAAGCGCGTTACCACAGGCCAGTTAAATCAGGTTCTTGCCGAGGCAGTCGCGCGGCTCCAACCCCCGTCGAAAAAGGGCAAGCGCCTTCGGATTTACTACATGACCCAGACGGGAATTTGCCCGCCGAACTTCGTCGCTTTCTGCAACGACGCGGAGCTTTTCCACTTTTCGTATCAGCGCTACCTCGAAAACCGCATACGCGACGCTTACGGATTCGAGGGAACTCCGATACGGATGGTCATAAAGCAACGCGGCGAGGAGTAAAATTTACGGTATAAACCAAATCGTTAGCAAATTTAGGAGGTCAGGTCATTTTATGGTCTGGAAAATCATTGCTGCGTGCGTCATATGTTACCTGCTTGGCGGGCTGAATTTCGCGATAATCTGCTCCAAGCTTTTCAAAAGCGAGGATGTACGTGAAAAGGGCAGTGGCAGCGCGGGGCTTACAAACTACGCCCGCAACTACGGCGGAAAGTCAACGCTACTTGTAATTGTTGGCGACATGGGAAAATGCTTCCTTGCGGTGTATCTCACGCGCTGGGTATTCCGCGACAGTACGCTCGGCGGCTACGCAATAGCCGACATGGCTAAGTTCCTTGCGGGGCTTTTCGTCATGCTGGGGCACATGTTCCCGCCGTATTTCGGTTTCAAGGGAGGCAAGGGCGTGCTGACAACAGCGGCGCTTATCCTCGCGTTTGATTGGCGTGTGTTCCTCATTGGAATCTCAATTTTCATAATAATCGTTCTTGTCACGCGGTATGTCTCGCTCGGTTCAATTGTTGCGGTGTTTTCGGTAATACCGCTAATATGGATTTTCTTCCGCGCCGATCCACTGGTGATTTATTACGCCGTGACGCAGACAATTATCTGGCTGATAGTCTGTTTTATGCACCGCGCAAACATCAAGCGCTTGTTGAGCGGGACAGAGACAAAGTTTTCGCTTGCGCGGAAGAAATAGGCAAATTTTGAGAGAGATTTAAAGTTTAAAAGCAGGAGCTTTCAAACTTGGGGTTTGTGTCTTTTCGGTTTGACAACCAGAATTTCGGTGCCCGAGATCGGCACAATTCCCGAATAAGGAAAAGGGATGGTCATATATGAAAAAAAAAGCATTTAAGGTCGCAGGAGAATTCAAGGAATTTCTGGTGCGCGGTAGCGTAATTGACCTCGCAATCGGCGTGATAATGGGTACGACCTTCACAAAAATAGTCACATCGCTCGCAAACGAGATGCTTATGCCCGCCATCGGCTACCTCATCGGCGGTATCAACTTTGCCGACTTCAAAATTGTTCTTGCTACCGCGACCGAAACTGTGCCGGAGGCGGCAATTTTATACGGCAGCTTCATCCAGAATATCATAAACTTCATTTTGACGGCGCTTGTAGTGTTTATGATTGTCAAACTTGTGAACCGTTTCCGCCGCAAAAAAGAGGAGGAACCCAAAAAGCTCGCTGAGTATGTAGTCCTTCTGACCGAAATCCGCGACCTTCTTAAGGGCGACAAAGCCACTGACGAAAGCGATGCAAAGTGAGCCGCTTTTTTGTGGACAGCGCGAAATTTTCGTCAGCACGCGACCAGGTTCTTGCGAGTGGTGGCGAAAAAGCTGGGATTGGAACGCTAGGTGAGGGTACACTCCACGCCGTTTTGAAGCTGTACCTAGAACCGTTTTCCGAAAACCGTGAAATACCGCTTGGGCGCTACGTCGCCGACATTGTCGGCGAGGACGGCGTAGTTGAAATCCAGACGCGCTCGTTCCGCAAGCTGCTGCCCAAGCTTCGCGCCTTCCTCGAGGTCACAACTGTGACAGTGGTCTACCCGGTCGCGCGGACGAAGTGGCTTGCGTGGCTCGACCCGGAGACGGGCGAGATGTCGAAGGCTCACAAAAGCCCCAAGCGCGGCACGGCGCACGACATTTTTTACGAGCTTTATGACATAAAGCCGCTGCTTTCGAACCCGAATCTGCGGTTTTGCGTCGTACTTCTCGACATTGACGAGTACCGAATCCTGAACGGTTGGAGCAAAAACCGCAAGCGCGGCGGCGCGCGCATGGACAGGGTTCCGCGTGAGCTTGTTGAGACTGTTGAAATAAGATGCGCCGCCGACTACGCGAAGCTGATTCCTGAGGATTTGCCGGAGAAATTCACCTCGGCGGAGTTTGCAAAGGCGGCAAAAATCCGCCGGCCGGCTGCCCAGCGTGCGCTGAATATTTTAAGTATGCTCGACGTAATCACGCACATTGGAAAGCGCGGGAGATCCTACGAATACAGCAGAATACAAAACGAATAATCGCCGCCAGAGCTTTCCGGCAGGCGGTTTTTGCTGCGAATTTGAAAAAATTGAGGATTAATACAAAATAGGACGGCCTTTTGTCCTAAAATACGTTGCAAAAGAACGAAAGTTATTCTATAATACTCTAAGCGGCGTTTGCCGGGGGTAAACGCCGTATATAGCATATTCACTTGGAAAGGCAGGAATTTTCTATGAATCCTACACAGAAGCGCGAGCTTGAACGCTTTGCGTGCAAGGTTCGCATTGGCATAGTCGAGGGCGTCCACTCCGCAAAGGCGGGACATCCGGGCGGCAGCCTCAGCTCCGCCGACGTTTTCACGTGGCTCTATCAGCGCGAGCTGAACATCGACAAAGAAAACCCGCGCGACCCCAAGCGCGACCGCTTTGTTCTATCCAAGGGACACTGTGCGCCGGGGCTGTATTCTGCGCTTGCTAACAGCGGTTTTTTCCCGGTGGAGGACTTAAAAACCCTCAGAAAAATCGGCTCAAACCTTCAGGGTCACCCGAACATGGACATGACGCCCGGCGTCGATATGTCCACCGGCAGCCTCGGTCAGGGCATAAGCGCGGCGGCGGGCATGGCGCTCGGCGCAAAGAAATCCAGCGCGGATTTCCGTGTCTACGCGCTCTGCGGCGACGGCGAGCTTCAGGAGGGTCAGGTTTGGGAGGCGATGATGTTCGCAGCTCACTACAAGCTGGACAATTTCTGTGTAATTATCGACAACAACGGTCTGCAAATCGACGGCAAAATCGCCGACGTCATGAGTCCTTACCCGATTGACGAGAAGGCGCGCGCCTTCGGATTTGAGGTTATTTACGCTGACGGACACGACTTCGATTCGCTCGAAGCGGCGTTTGCAACGGCGAAATCGACGAAGGGCAAGCCCTCCTGTGTCCTGATGACCACGACAAAGGGTAAGGGTGTAAGTTTCATGGAAAACAACGCCGGATGGCACGGCAAAGCGCCGAACGACGAGGAATTTGCCGTCGCGATTTCGGAGCTTACCGCCGCGCTGAACGCGATAGAGGAGGACGCATAATGACTAAGATTGCAACACGCGAAAGCTACGGAAATGCCCTGTGTGAAATCGGCGCGCTGTACGATAATGTCGTTGTGCTTGACGCTGACCTTGCCGGCGCGACAAAAACTGATACTTTCAAGAAAAAATACCCCGAGCGCCACTTCAACTGCGGTATAGCCGAATCAAACATGATTTCTGTTGCGGCGGGGCTTTCGACCACGGGCTTTGTGCCGTTTGCGAGTAGCTTTGCGATGTTCGCGGCAGGCCGTGCCTTTGAGCAGGTCAGAAACAGCATAGGTTACCCGCACCTTAACGTTAAAATCTGCGCGACTCACGCCGGAATCAGCGTCGGTGAGGACGGCGCAAGCCACCAATGTTGCGAGGACATCGCGCTTATGCGCACAATTCCGGGTATGGTTATCATCAACCCGTCCGATGACGTTGAAACCCGCGCCGCTATCAATGCCGCATACAATTACAGCGGTCCGGTCTACATGCGGCTCGGAAGGCTTGCCGTCCCAGTCATAAATGACGGAGAAGACTACAAGTTTGAAATCGGTAAGGGCGTAACCCTCCGCGACGGCGAGGACATCACCATAGTTGCCACGGGGCTGATGGTCGCCGAGGCTCTCGAAGCGGCAGAAATCCTTGCCGCGGACGGAATTTCCGCCAGGGTTATCAACATCCATACAATTAAACCGCTAGACGAGGAAATTATCCTTAAAGCGGCGCGCGAAACCGGAAAAATTATCACCGCTGAGGAGCACAGCGTGATCGGCGGACTTGGCGAGGCCGTTTGCTCGTTGCTCTCTGAGAAGCTACCTACACCCGTGAAGCGCATCGGCGTCAACGATGAGTTCGGGCACTCCGGCCCCGCAGCCCAGCTTTTGAAGGATTTTGGGCTTTGCGCCGCAAACCTCGTCAAAACCGCAAAGGAAATGCTGTAAGCGCCGCTTTGCGGCAACTCGCGGCGACAAAGCTCGCCGCTCCTGTGAAGGAGAAATGAAAAATGGCGGCGACATTTGAGGCGCTAATGGTAATTTGTTTCGGGCTTTCGTGGCCGCTTTCCGTGTACAAGTCGTGGAAATCGAAAACGGCAAAGGGAAAGAGTCTGATGTTCGAGCTTTTTATCTGGGTCGGATATTTGAGCGGCATTGTCGGGAAAATCGTGACGGACAACATCACATATGTTTTTATCTTCTACGTCATAAACATGGTCATGGTCAGCGTGGACATCTGCCTTTACATACGTAACCGCAGGCTCGACAAGTTGAAAGCCGGAGTGTAAAATCAAAGATTCTTCACTGCGTTCAGAATGACAGTATAAAAAAGAAGAGCGGCATAGCCGCTCTTCTTTTTTATACCCATAGTAATTTTTCGACAAAATATTACCGTTTTCCAAGCTTATAAACCGTTTTCGTTTCGTATACCTCGCCAGGACGAAGCACAGCGGAGGGGAAATGCGGCTTGTTCGGTGCGTCGGGCAGATTCTGTGTTTCGAGGCAGAACGCGGAGTGTTTTAAATATGTAACGCCGCCGCGCCCGACGGTTGTCCCGCTCATGTTGTTGGCGGTGTAGAACTGGACGGCTGGCTGGTCGGTCGAGCAGACAAACTCAAGCCCGGTTTCGGGGGAGTAGACCTGTGCGGCCTCATAAAAGCCCCCGTTCTCGAACCCGCGCAGGATGAACGAGTGGTCGAACCCGCCGAACATTTTGACTTGATCAAAATCCGAACCGAGAAGCTCGCCGACTTTTTTTTCTGTACGAAGGTCGAAAACGTTGTCGTCAACAGAAAGCAGCTCACCCGTCGGCAAGCAGGTCGCGTCATTTTCGCAGAAGCGGTCAGCGTGTACAGTTACGAGGTGGTTGTAAATATCCGAGGCCTTTTCCACGCCGTTTAGGTTGAAATAGCTGTGGTTTGTGAGGTTAAGAACCGTTGGCTTGTCGGTTTCAGCCCTGTACGCGATTTCAAGGCTGCCGTCAGGTGAGAGGATGAAGCGGATTTCAACGCTGAGTGTTCCGGGGTAGTTTTCCTCGCCATCGACGCTTGTGTAGCGCATAACTACGCTGTCGCCGTCAATTTCACTGTCCCAAAGTTTGCGGTTGAAGCCCTCTTTGCCGCCGTGCAGATGGTTCGGCCCCATTGTAAACAGCTTGTACTCCACGCCGTCGAGAATGAACTTGCCGCCGCCGATGCGGTTTGCAAACCGCCCGGCCGTTGCGCCGAGGAACTCGTGCGGACCCGTGTACTTTTCAAGTTCGTCAAAGCCGAGGACGATGTCGGTTTCCTTTCCGTCGTCACCAGTGTAGGCAAACGAAACAAGCGAGCAGCCATATCCGCAAACCTTTGCCTTGCAACGTCCAGCACTGAGAGTGTAGAGGAAATCCTCGCGTCCGTTAACTGTGCCGAATGAAGTTTTTTCTATCATGTCGAGACCCCTTTCAAAAGCCTATATATTTAGGCGTTACGCCTGTTTTTGGCGAAATTTTAGCGGGAGGTAAATTTGCTGTTGCGCAATTCCGAGCGCCCCGTCGAAGCGCCCGTCGGGATTTGGCATGTTACACATCCCGCTTTTCGGAAAGTCGCCGTACTCAAAGACGGGGCTGTTCCGAATCCAGTCCATCATGCAGCTGACAGTTTTTTCGAGGTCGTCGTTATCGCTCTCGTCACCCGTCGCGACAAGGAAGATTCCGCCCGGGAAGTCGATGATTTCACAGGGAGCAACGTCCTCCGCCGTGACGTCATCCTTAATTGCAAACGCCCAGACGCTCAGACCGTCCTCGTGCCACACAAAATCCGACGGCTCATATAGGTGCTGCCGGAACAGGTGGCGGTGGGCGTCAACCCACACATCGTTGAAGCCGCCCTTGCCCCACAGTTCGTCATTTGTTTTCAACCCCGACGAGACGGCGCGAAAGGCGGGAATTTCGATTCCGCGCATATTTTCAAGCTTGCTCATTAAAAAAACTCCCCTATATTGACCATATACAAACATATTATAATGCAGTACAGTAGCGAATGCAAGCACGGAAAATCGCGCCAAATGTTGCCGAATGCGCGGAAGTGTTGACAAAAGGCGCAAAATCGGTTATACTACATCCAGATTTACATACGGAGGATAAATTTCCACATGGGAGACAGCGACAGTAGCGTTCCGCGAAGTAGGCTAATTTATAGAAAAATCAGGCATATCCTGCGTCAGTAGAGGCTGCGGGCTATGCTTTTTTGTCGTGTTTAGAGGACATCTAGGTTGCAGACGGAGGGACTCCGCCTGCTTTAAAATTTTGGAGGGAACAGATTTTGTTAGGTCAGATAATTCTTCAGGTAGTACTAATAGCGCTAAACGCCATTTTTGCTTGCGCGGAAATTGCGGTAATATCCATGAACGACAACAAGATTGCGAAAATGGCGGCGGCGGGTGACAAAAAGGCCGTGCGTCTCGCAAAGCTTACGAGCCAGCCGGCGCGATTCCTCGCGACGATACAGGTTGCGATAACACTTAGCGGCTTTTTAGGAAGCGCATTTGCGGCACAGAACTTTTCGGAAAGCCTTGTCGCGTGGCTTATCGGGCTTGGCCTAAAAATTCCGGCGGCAACGCTTAATGCTATAGCGGTTGTGCTGATTACCATAGTGCTTTCGTACTTCACGCTCGTTTTGGGTGAACTTGTGCCGAAGCGCGTCGCGATGAAGCGAGCGGAAAAGTTGGCTCTCGGTATGAGCGCTTTGATAATGTTTATTTCCAAGGCATTCGCGCCTATTGTTTGGCTCTTAACCGCCTCGACAAATGTAATGCTACGTCTTTTCGGAATTGACCCGAACGCAGAGGACGAGACAGTGACCGAGGAGGAAATCCGTATGATGGTTGATGTCGGCAGTGAAAAGGGGACGATTGACGCCGACGAAAAGATGATGATACAGAACATTTTCGAGTTTGACAACATCACTGCCGGCGAAATATCTACGCACCGCACCGACACATATGTCCTTTGGATGGACGAGACGCCTGAACAATGGGAGGACACCATCAACGAAAGCCGCCACTCGCGCTATCCGGTCTGCTCCGAAACCATAGACGACGTTGTTGGCGTGCTTACCACCAAGGAATACTTCAGAATTAAGGACAAGACTATTGAAAACATCGTGACTGCGGCGGTCAAGCCTGCGTACTTCGTGCTTGAAAGTGTTCGCGCCGACGTTCTGTTCCAGAACATGCAGAAAAACCGCAATCACTTCGCCGTTATTTTGGACGAATACGGCGGTGTGACAGGCATTGTCACTATGAACGACCTGCTCGAGCAGCTTGTCGGCGAACTTGAGGACGAGGCGGCGGCTCCGGGCGAAGCTCCGGACATTGAACAAACCGGCGAAAACACGTGGGAGGCAATCGGTACGGTGCTTCTCGACGAACTCAGCGAAGCGATTGCGATTTCGATTGAGAGCGAGGAGTACGACACGTTGAGCGGTCTTATCATCGGAACTCACGGTGCTGTTCCCGACGACGGAGACCAGATAGAGGTTGAGGTGTGCGGCATGAAAATCAAGACCCTGCTCATCGAAGATCATCGCGTTGAGCGCGCCGAAATAACTCTGCCGGAAAAAGAAGAGCCAGAGGAATAAGCAAAGAAAACCAAAAACAGGCTTGCCAACTAAAGCAAGCCTGTTTTTTATACGGTTTCCTACTTTATAACGCGGACTTTCAAAACGCCTTCGACCGCATTGATTGCGGCAATTGCCTTTTCGCTTGCGGGAGCGTCGATGTCGAGGACGGTGTACGCCATGTCCTTTTTCGACTTGTTGACGAGGTTAGAGATGTTGATTCCCTCGGAGGCGAAGGCGGAGGAAATCGGGCTGATGGTATTCGGGATGTTCTTGTGGATGACGCAGATGCGCTCGACACCTTCGCGCGCAGCCTCGACATTCGGGAAGTTGACAGAGTTGCGGATGTTGCCATATTCGAGGAACTCGGAAAGCTGGTCAACTGCCATGAACGCGCAGTTTTCCTCGCTCTCGGGCGTTGAAGCGCCGAGGTGCGGGATGGCGACGATGTTCTTGACGTCGAGGACGTTATCGTTCGGGAAGTCGGTGACATAGCGAGCGACTTTTCCGCTTTCAAGTGCCGCAATCATGTCAGCGTCGTTTACAAGCTCGCCGCGGGCGATGTTGACAATGCGAACGCCGTCCTTCATCTGAGAGAAAGCCTCAGCATTGACGTAGCCCTTGGTGTCCGGGGTGTACGGAGCGTGCAGGGAGATGTAGTCCGCCTGCTCGAAAAGCGACTTCAAATCACGGGCATTTGTCACGTGGCGGTCAAGCTTCCACGCAGAGTCAACGGACATGAACGGGTCGTAGCCGATGACGTTCATGCCGAGGGATATACCGATATTTGCTACAAGCGCGCCGATTGCGCCAAGCCCGACAACGCCGAGAGTCTTTTTATAGACTTCGGGACCGACAAAGCTGCCCTTGCCCTTTTCGACGAGGGTAGCAACATCCGCGCCCTTGCCCTTGAGGGTTTTCGCCCAGTCGATTCCGCCGATTATGTCACGGCTTGCGAGAATTAGCGAGCAGAGGACGAGCTCCTTGACGGCGTTGGCGTTTGCGCCGGGGGTGTTGAAAACAACTATGCCCTTTTCGGAGCATTTGTCAATCGGGATGTTGTTCGTGCCGGCACCCGCGCGGACTATGCAGGAGAGGTTGTCCTCAAACTCGTACTCGTGCAGGTTTGCGCTGCGGACGAGGATTCCGTCGGGATTTTTAGCGTCGTCGGCGACGGCGTACTTAGCCTTGTCGAGCTGTGCAAGCCCGTCAGCCGAAATTTTGTTGACGGTTTTAACGTTGAAGGTTGCCATTAGGCATTCTCCTTTTCAAATTTGTCGATATAGTCGATGAGGGCGAGTATGCCCTCGCGCGGCATGGCATTGTAGATCGAAGCGCGCATTCCGCCGACGTCGCGGTGGCCCTTTATGGCGGTGAGCCCAGCGGCTTCCGCGCCCTTGCAGAACTTAGCGTCAAGCTCGTCGCTCGCACTGCGGAAGGTGACATTCATAATTGAACGCGAGTCCTTTTCAGCGCAGAGGGTGAACAGCTTGGACTTTTCGAGGCGGTCGTAAAGCAGGTTCGCCTTTTCGACGTTGATTTTCTGCATGGCTTCAAGTCCGCCGAGGTCCTTAATCCAGTCGAGAACGAGACCGAGGATGTAGATATTGTACGCGGGCGGGGTGTTGTACATTGATTTTCCGTCCGCCATTGTCTTGTAGTCCATCATGACAGGGGTGTAGGCGGGAGGTGTAAGCTCAAGCTCTTTTTTGTAGATGACAACAGTCAATCCGGCGGGGGACATGTTCTTCTGCGCGCCGGCGTAAATAAGCCCGAACTTAGAGACGTCAACCGGCTCCGAGAGGATGCAGGAGGACATGTCGGTTACGAGTTCGCCATTGACTTCGGGGATATAGTTCCACTTTGTGCCGAAAATTGTGTTGTTCATGCAGTAGTGGAAGTAAGCAGCGTCAGGGGACAGCTTCAACACATCCTGCTGCGGGATGTAGGTGTGGTTTTTGTCCTTGGAGGAGGCGGCGTGGTTAATTGAGCCGTATTTTGCGGCTTCCTTCGCGGCCTTTGTCGAAAACTGGCCGGTGAGGGCATAGTCCGCGACGCCGGTTTTGCCGATGAGGTTCATCGGAACCATTGCAAACTGGAGGCTTGCGCCACCCTGCAAAAACAGGACATTATAGTTTTCGGGGATAGCCATAACCGAGCGCAGCTTTTCCTCGACCGACACTATGATTGCGTCATACGTTTTAGATCGGTGACTCATTTCGAGCACCGACATACCCGAACCGCCGTAGTTCAGAAGCTCGCTCTGCGCGCGCTCAAGTACGGTTTCGGGGAGCATTGACGGACCTGCGGAAAAGTTATAAATTCTGTTGTGACCCATGTTATGACCATTCCTTTCACAATGTGCTGCTGCGCGCGCTTGCTTATAACGCGCTTTTTTGGATGAGCAAAATTATACACGCAAGTGAAGAATTTGTCAATCTGTATACGTCCACAGTGAGGTTTTGTGTGTCAGACGGGAACATGGGGAGGTTTTTTTGTAAAAAAGTCCGCCCCACACGGAGGAAATCTTCAACATTTGCCATTTTTTGCGTTTTTTGCTATTGAAAAGAATGAAAAGTCGTGTATAATTGTATTAGCGGCGGTTTGACGGCGCGGATTTTTTGCGCAAATATGTGCTGCAAAGCGCATTTTGTGCAGTCAAAGGGGCATTTACACCAACTTTTACAGGGTGAAACTGTGAAATGTGCCCGAAAATTCATGTGGCAGTAAGTCAAAATTTTAACAAACAGTAGAAATTGTGACACCGACAGCTTGCGGCTTTGCCGCGAATATGCCAAATGCGCAAACGTGCATGAAAGGAATTATTTACTTATGCTTATCAGAGACATTCAGAAAATTCTCGACGCCGAAATACTTTGCGGCGAGGACGCGCTCGACACAGAGGTTCTTTCCGCCTGCGGTGCGGACTTAATGAGCGATGTTCTGGCATTTGTCAAGGAGCAGTCAGTTCTGCTTACAGGGCTTGTGAACCAACAGGTTGTCCGAACAGCCGACATGATGGATATGCGCTGCATAGTTTTCGTCCGCGGGAAAACGCCTGATTCGAGTGTGATTGACCTTGCGTGTGGGCGCGGAATGGTAGTTCTGCGCACGGGGCTTCGCATGTATTCGGCGTGCGGCAGACTTTATGAGGCAGGGTTGAAAAGTCCTGAATAAGCTTGGAGGTGGCGGCGATGGAACAGCTTAGGCTGCACTATATAGTTGACGGTGACGATTTCACCTCTGCGGGGGAGGCCTCCAGCAATGTAAAACGTGCGTTGCGCCAGCTCGGTATTGACTCCGAGACAATCAGGCGCTGCGCTATTTGTATGTACGAGGGCGAAATCAACATGGTAATTCACGCGGACGGCGGCGACGCCGAGACGATAATTGATGAAAACGAAATTAAAATCATCCTTAAGGACAGAGGGCCGGGGATTCCCGACATCGAAAAGGCCATGCAGGAGGGATTTTCTACGGCGACGCAAACCGTGCGCGAGCTTGGCTTCGGCGCGGGGATGGGCCTGCCGAACATGAAGCGGTATGCCGACAAAATTGACGTTGAGACGGAGATTGGCAAGGGAACAACTGTCACAATGGTTATCCGCATAGCTTAATTTTAGCGTAAACTTTTGAAAGGAGCCGCGACGCATGGACAGATTAAATTCGGTCACCCTTGACAAAAACAGATGCCTGGGCTGCACGACCTGTATGAAGCACTGCCCGACCGAGGCAATTCGCGTTCGTCGCGGACGTGCGCATATTTTGCAGGAGCGCTGCATCGACTGCGGCAACTGTATCCGTGTTTGCCCACACAGGGCGAAAAAGGCGGTCTGCGACAGCTTCGACAGGTTGCAGGAGTTCAAGTGGACGGTTGCGCTTCCCGCGCCGTCGCTCTACGGTCAGTTCCACAACCTCAGCGACGCAAATATTGTTCTCAGCGGACTGAAGGAGATAGGGTTCAGCGACGTGTACGAGGTTTCGCGCGCGGCGGAGCAGGTGAGTGACCTGACGCGCAAACGTATTAAGGAGGGAAACCTCCCGCGCCCGTACATCTCCTCGGCGTGCCCGGTTTCGACACGGCTCATACGTATGAGATTTCCGCAGCTCATCCCGAACATAAGTGAGTTTATCGAGCCGGTGGAGTATGCGGCGATTCAGGCGCGAGCCGAGGCCGTCGAAAAGACAGGATTTAAGCCGTGCGAAATCGGAATATTTTTTATAACACCCTGCCCCGCAAAGGTCACATCGGTGCATGCGCCGAGCGGGATAAATGAGCGCGTCATCGACGGTGCAATTTCAATGAGCGACATCTACAAGCGCCTGCTGTCTGCGATGAAAAAAAATGACGAGCCGGAGCAGCTGTCGCGCTCGGGCATTGTCGGTATCGGCTGGGCACGCAGCGGCGGCGAGGTCGCAGCGCTTTTGAACGAGGGATACCTCGCGGTTGACGGCATAGATAATATCATCAAAATCCTCGAGGACATCGACGCAGGGCTTTTGCCGGAGGTTGAGTTCCTTGAGCTGAACGCCTGTGGGCAGGGCTGTGTGGGCGGCTGTATCACAATCGAAAACCCATATGTCGCCAAAGGGCGAATAAAGCATCTTATGCGATACCTCCCCGTCAGCCGGAATAAGGCGGCGGATGACATGGCGGACAAATCGAAAATCGAGTTTCCGCGCGAGGAATTGCAAGTCGGACGGCTCGACGAGGACAGAACAGCCGCGTTTGCCAAATTTGCTAAAATCAGCGCGCTTGCGCTTGAGTTTCCGGGGCTTGACTGCGGCTCGTGCGGAGCGCCGAGCTGCCGCGCGCTCGCGGAGGACATCGTTTTGGGTTTTGCGTCCGAGGAGGACTGCATTTTCCGTATGCGTGAACGTATGGAGTACATGACCGGTGGAAGCGACGACGCGGACGCGTATTTGCCGCCACCGTTCCGAAAGGTCAGCGAAAGCTCCGAGGAAAGGGAGAACTGAAATGACAGTAGCAGAACTTGCAAAAGCGCTTGAGTTTGAACTCCTCAACGCCGGCGACGGAGATAGAAAAGTTACCGGCGGATACTGCGGCGACCTTTTAAGCTGGGTCATGGGGCGTGCGAAGCCGGGCGACACGTGGATTACAATTATGTCCAACGTCAACGTTGCGGCGGTTGCCGCGCTTGCTGATGTGGCGTGCGTGATTCTCGCTGAGGGTGTGGAGCCTGATGACGCGCTGAAAGCAAAGTTTGCGATTATGGACGCAGCGGTGTACCGCAGCGCTCTCGGTGCGTTTGAGCTTGCGGGAAAAATCAACGGACTTCTATGAAACTGAAATATGACCTTCATATTCATAGCTGTCTTTCGCCCTGTGGAGCGGATGATATGACGCCCGTAAACATTGCGGCGATGAGCGCGCTTGCAGGATACGACGTAATTGCGCTTTCCGACCATAACATGACAAAAAACTGCCGTGCGATGGCGGTTGCGTGCGCCGAAAACGGGCTTTTGTTCATCCCTGCTATGGAGCTTACGACAGAGGAGGAGGCGCACATCTTGTGCCTGTTTCCGACGCTTGAAGCGGCGGAGAGTTTTGGCACGGTTGTATACGAAAAACTGGGGGATACTCTTAATAAGCCCGAATTTTTCGGCGAGCAGTACATTATGGACGAAAACGACAACGTCGTAGGCACAGAGCCGAAAATGCTGATTGGCGCGACATCAATCGGAGTTTACGACGCGGCGGCGCTCGCAGACAGTTTCGGCGGAATCGCAATACCGGCGCATATTGACCGCTCAAGTTTTTCGGTGCTTTCAAACCTTGGTTTTCTCGACGTGGATATGGGGTTTGGTACGGTTGAGATTACGGACAAGGCCGACATTGAAAAAATGCTGCTCCTAAACCCGGAGCTTATGGGGCTTGCGTACATTGTGGATTCGGACGCGCACGCGCTTGACGCAATACCTGACGCGTTGCACGAAATCGAGGTTTCAGAGAGAACGGCAGAGGCTGTGATTAATTCGCTAAAAAATGGGAATACAGGGCATAAAATGCAAGTCGGAATTTTGTAACTTTCATAAATAATTACGGCGAAAATGTAGAAATATCTAGAAAAGTGTGTTACAATAATCACAAAATATGATGATTATCTGCTGCTTTGCGTTTCGCTTCTACGACGCAGGCGGCAAAATTGCGGATACAGATTGATTCCAGTGTAAAACGGCGTTTAACCGGAGTTCCGGTGACGATATATTATTTGGCACAAATAGGAGGTTTACCAGATGCCCAATACCAAGACCAGAGTGGCCTTCAAGGGGACTGCCGCGCAGGAGGCAGAGCTTAAGCAATTTATTGCCGAGATTATCCACGAAAAAGGGGCTACAATGCCAATTCTGCAAAAGGCGCAGGCGATTTACGGGTACCTGCCTGAGGAAGTTCAGGTCATGATTGCGGAAGCGACGGGAGTGCCGCTCACCGAAATCTATGGAATCGCGACATTCTACGCTCAGTTTACACTCAACCCCAAGGGCGAGACCCAGATTGCCGTTTGCCTCGGAACAGCCTGCTACGTCAAGGGCGCGGGCGACATACTCGACCGCGTTTGCCGCAAGCTGAAGTGCGAAGCCGGTGCTATAACCGACGACGGCAAATATTCCGTCGAGGCTACGCGCTGCATAGGCGCGTGTGGACTTGCTCCGATTATGACCGTCAACGAGGAAGTTTACGGGCGCATCACGCCTAACGAGGTGGATGGGATTTTAGCGAAATACATGAAGTAGCCGGGTGTTTTTCTATGAAAGAGTTGTCTCTTAACCTTCTCGACATTGCGCAAAATTCAGTTGTCGCGGGCGCAAGCCTCATCGAAATCGAAGTTTGCGAATCCGAAAAGCAGGATTTGGTCGCCCTCGCGATAACCGATAACGGGAAGGGTATGTCGCCGGAATTCCTCGCAAAAGTCACCGACCCTTTCACCACGACGCGGACAACGCGCGCGGTAGGGCTGGGACTTCCGCTTCTGAAAATGGAAGCCGAGATGGCGAAGGGCGGACTCGAAATTTCAAGCAAGCTCGGCGTTGGTACAAAGGTGTGCGCGTCGTTTAGGCGGTCGCACATCGACATGCCACCGCTAGGCGACCTTACCGGCAGCGTCGTTACGCTGATTCAGGGAAGCCCGGAGCTTGATTTTGTCTACAGCCGCAGCACCGACAAGGGCACTTATGTCCTTGATGTGCGCGAAATCCGCGCGGAGCTTGGCGGTGTGCCTCTGGACGAGCCGGAGGTGCTTGCGTGGATTCGGGAATTCATAGAAGAAAATGACGCCGAAATTTTGTAAATCAGTATTAACTTAACTTTGGAGGTTGGTTATCAAATGGCTAAAAGTATTGCCGAACTGAAGGCTATTCGCGAAAAAATGCAGAACGAGCTTAGCCTGCGTTCCTCAAGCGAGGACGGTGTTCGCGTTGTCGTCGGAATGGCGACCTGCGGAATTGCCGCGGGTGCGCGCCCTGTCCTCACAGCGCTTGTTGACGAGGTTGGAAAAAGAAACCTTGCAAACGTCAAAGTCAGCCAGACAGGTTGCATAGGCGTATGCCGCCTTGAGCCCATTGTCGAGGTTTTCGAAGTGGGCAAGGAAAAGGTGACATATGTCAACATGAACGAGGAGAAAGCTCGCCGTGTCATCTCTGAGCATATCGTAAATAACCGCGTAGTCGAGGAATATACCATCGGCGCTACGGAATAAGAGAGGAGTGCACCACAATGAATTTTGCCAGATCCCACATATTGGTCTGCGGAGGAACGGGCTGCACATCCTCAAAAAGCCCGGAAATCATTGCGGAGTTTGAAAAGAAGCTTGAGGAATACGAGCTTCAAACCGAGGTCAAAGTCGTCCAGACAGGCTGCTTCGGCCTGTGTGCGCTTGGCCCGATAGTTGTCGTATATCCCGAGGGAGCGTTCTACTCGATGGTCGAGATCAAGGATGTAGAGGAAATCGTCTCCGAGCACTTGCTCAAGGGACGCATTGTTCAGCGCTTGCTCTACACCGAGGGTCAGGACGCAAGCAAACCCGCCGAGCACAGCTCGCTGAGCGACACAGACTTCTACCGCGCGCAGAAGCGCATAGCGCTTCGTAACTGCGGTGTTATCGACCCCGAGCAAATTGACGAATACATCGCGTTTGACGGATATCAGGCGCTTGCGACTTGCCTTACCGAGTACAGTCCGGAAAAGGTTGTCGAAATAGTCACGGCCTCCGGCCTTCGCGGGCGAGGCGGCGCGGGCTTCTCAACAGGAACAAAGTGGCGCTTTGCCGCCGTTGAAAAAAACGACACAAAATATGTCTGCTGCAACGCCGACGAGGGTGACCCCGGCGCGTTTATGGACAGGTCAGTCCTTGAGGGAGACCCACACAGTCTCATCGAGGCTATGGCGATCGCCGCCTACGCCATCGGCGCAAAGCAGGGCTATGTCTATGTCCGCGCGGAGTACCCGATTGCGGTTCAGCGCCTGCAAATTGCCATCAACGACGCGAAAGAATACGGATTTTTGGGCAATAATATATTCGACACCGGTTTTGATTTCGACCTCGAAATCCGGCTTGGTGCGGGTGCTTTTGTCTGCGGCGAGGAAACCGCGCTTATGACCTCCATTGAGGGACATCGCGGCGAACCGCGTCCCCGTCCTCCGTTCCCAGCGGTCAAGGGACTTTTCGGCAAGCCGACAATCCTCAACAACGTTGAAACCTATGCCAATATTCCGTGGATTATCGTCAACGGTGCCGATGCCTTTGCCGCTATGGGCACAGAAAAGTCCAAAGGCACAAAGGTTTTCGCCCTCGGTGGAAAAATCACGAACACGGGTCTTGTCGAAATTCCGATGGGAACCCCGCTCCGTACAGTCATTGAGGAAATCGGCGGCGGCGTTCCGAACGGCAAAAAGTTTAAAGCGGCGCAGACCGGCGGTCCGTCTGGCGGCTGTATCCCCGCAAGCCTTATCGATACCCCGCTTGACTACGAGTCAATGGCGGCTATCGGCTCGATAGTCGGTTCCG
>JGI994J12354_10002126_pt1 | contig 19636 bp, 16 predicted proteins | sample IntmicLarv3ML3BL_FD_12354 | JGI IMG/M metagenome (IMG submission 12354)
AAGTTTCGTACTTCGATAGAGCCGTTCGCTCCTGTTAATGTCCAGTTGTTTGGTCCACCACTGCGTCCTTGTACTCCGTCAAACCAGTTGACTGCTGTTCCTAGATTTCGTTCGATGTTTTGGTTTTGGGTTACTATTGGGGTGAAATATTCATATACTTGCACTGGGCGCGAAAGCACCACTTTAGGAAGTTCATCTCCTGGGTGATTATAAAGACGATATCTCTCAGTTTCAAATCGTCTATTAAGAGATAACCAAAAACGTAAGTGCGTTACATTATTGTATCCATCTTCAGTATAATGCTCCATGCCAATAGTAATATCCTCATTCAGTGGTCTGCTACTTAATCTATAATCACTAAATCTAAGATCCAAGTTAGGGTTGTTTTTCCATATCACCATTCCATTTTGCATATTCCAGTTTCTGTTGTCATATGTCTGGTTCGGTCCCAAAATCGCTGTTCGACGCCAGTCTGTGAGGTTTGCATAGCGATAAGAACCCACTTCAGCAACCAAGTCAGATGGCCACTCCGCTGTTGTTCGGAGTATGCCCCCGTTCTGCCGATCCTGATACCAAGTCAAAATTGCTCTCTCTTGGACAGTCACACGTGTCTCGGCATATGTTGTCATGTAATCCAAATAGCTAATAATAATCAAAATAGAAAAAAATAAAAATAGAAAAAAACTCCAAACTCTACTCCCCCTAATTCCACACTCTCTATCTCCCATCACCATACCTCCCCTTTTATCTTCCGAAACTTTTCCATCTCCCATTCTTCCACAACCTCTCTCACTTTATTCAATCTCTCTCACTCCGCCCCCGTGCCACCTCTCGCACCTTATCCATCAACTCCGTCCGTCTCATAATCGCCTCACTTGCCTCCTCTTCCTCTCTTCGTTTCTCCTCTCGCCCACTCATGACAAGTAAAAAAACAAAAGCCAACACNGCAACTGCAATTATCCAAAACACTTCCATCGGAAATGGAATCTNTTCCATTTCTTCTACCATTTCNANATTNTCAATCCGACTCCCTCGCACCAATAATCTATGCGTATTGACCCCATAGGGCGTGCAAGTAACAAGAGTCACATAATCTTCCCCCTGCACTGGAACTAGGCTCTCTATCTCTTCTGGTAGAATGACGCGAATATCGTCTACTTCATACGTAAACGTTTCGTCCAATACGTGAATGCGAAAAATATCTTCCTCTGCCAAATCAATTAACTTATCAAACATCTCTGCACCCGAAAAACCCGTATGCGCAGTAATAATGGAGAGATTTCCTATCCCTCCAATCGGTAATGTCGTCTGTTCTATATGCCCTGCTCCTTTTTCCAATGTATCTTCTGCTGCACCGTGATAAATGGGTAGATAAACTCGTATATCTGGGATATCCACATACCCCATAATGCCCTCTCCCATATCCAAAACACTGGTATAATTCTCTGGTAATACTCTTCCACTTCCCGGAATAAATGGGTCAGGTACAGGGTTGCCATTTAGGCTATCGTTATAATCGCTTGCCTCTCTCCACATCTGCTCTATCGTTTCCTCACTCAACTGTGTAATCGTGTTACTATAGGTATTGGCTCCACGAATGACATTTCGCTTAGAAAGATAATTACTGATTGTCGGATAAATGAAGATTGCAAGACCAATCAAAAATGCGAAAATCAAGAACCACTGTCTACTATACTTTTTTCGCATGAGTTCTTACCCCTCTTCCAATTCCAAGTATCAACACAAGAAGTAAGATAACCACAATCACTATCCAATACGGAAATGTAACTTTGCTTTCCACTTGTTTTGTCTCTTTCGCATAAGGTATACGTTCTCCCGTAACCAACAGTCGGTGAGAGTTGACACCATAAGGTGTACACGTAACAAGAGTAACCTTATCTTCTCCTGCACCTCTTTGCAGACTAGACACATCATCGGGCAGTACCACTTCGATAGCACTTATCTCATAAGCAAGGTTATATCTAATATCTCTAAGTAAAATATATCCCCTTGTCGCAACTCTACAAGGTCATTGAATATCTCTGCATGGCGAAGTCCTGTATGCCCTGTTAAGACCGCATGGGTTCCCTCTCCACCTACTGGAAGTGCACTTGCTGGGATATGTCCTACCCCTGCCTCTAGTACATCGTCACTGACACCGTGATAGATAGGCAATAGCACTCGAATCTGTGGAATGTGAATGTAGCCCATTATGCCATCTCCTGTATCCAAAGTTTGATAATATTCATCAAATGGGTCTATATTCTTCGTATTTGCAAATGGATCTTTTACCACACTACTTACTAAGCGTTCGTTATAATGCGCCGCCTCTTCCCACAGTCTTTCTTTTTCCTCACCACTTAAGCTCGCTACACTTCGCTCATAAGTTTGGTGTGCTACCGTCTGGTTTCGTTTCGCAAGCCAGAAACTAATCGTTGGGTACGCAAGTATACTCGCACCTAGCAAAAAGATAAAAACAAACAAAACACCAAAACCTCTATTCGTTTTATTTCTCCTACTCGCCTTGTTTTTGCTCACCTTACTCTCACTTGCCCTACTTTCACTTTCCTTACTTCGTGGCCGCATTTTTTGTATCTGTATATACGTCCCAATATTTACTCACCGTTTTAATACTAATACCCGTTAGCTTGGCACACTCCATCTTTTTGCCGTTTGGGTGACTCTTGCGATATCGCACGACAATGTGTTCCTTACTTGGTCGTCCCATCTTTCCTTGCGATTGTCCTTGTCGCTGTTCTTGTTTTGTAAGCATTGCGTTGATTTCTTCTAGTTGTTTGCTTATCAGCACTAATAATTGTTCGTTCATACGCACCTCCATCTGTTTTGTCCATTACGTCCATCTGTTGTTTTCACTCATCATTTACATTCGTTACTTTCATTCACTACTAGCTCACTACTAACTCACTACTCATTTCTACATTTTTTTTATTTCTTGCATGATTAGGCTTTTTCATCACTTATTTCCACGCCTTTCATTTACCTCTAACCNCTCTATTTACAAGAGGAAAAGGTGTGGCACAAAGTATACTTTATGCCACACCTATGCTAATATTAAACAAACGCATTAAATACGTTGCAATTTGTGGTAAAAAAGGGGTGTGGCACAACGTATACTTTGCGCCACACCCTTATCTATCAACTCACCACCCACAAACACCGTAGTAAATAGTGTTTCCATTATTTACCACTTTCTTATTTTCCCTTTTGTATCATTTATTTACACAATATTTTTGATGTTTTTTTCATCATTTTTATAACACAAAACTCTGCTCACAGACTCCTCGCATCAAGCACCTTTCCGATATGCACGTGCACGTCCTGTAGAGCCTTTATTTCACAGAGCTACTTTCTTATGAAACAAAAATATGAAACAAAAAAAGACAGATACCGTAGTATCCGCCTATTCCATTGCACACATATTTATTTGTTTTTTCTATTCTCACTAACTCCTCGCTTTAACACCCTTGCTATCACGTTTCCCTAACTTCAACCTATTCAACGCAACTTCTTTTTTCTTGTAAGGCACTTTCGTATCTTTTCCCTCGTCAAAGATATAAGCATTTTCTAGCCAATCATTCGCTTGCAATTTCATTCCTCGCACACCCACTGCACCTTTTTTCTTTTCTGGCACATCTGTTGCTAAGAAACGTAAAAACATACCCGTTTCACTTTGCAATGCTACATTTTGAGTATCGTTTATGACACAAACGTTCGTCAGCACGTCCCCCTCTTGCAACTTCGTGGCCGCAATCGTTCGCTTGCTCACTTGGAACTCCACGCCCTCTACTTTCTTAATCATACCAAATTTTGTCACAAATAACACAAAAACACAATCTCTTCTGTAGCACTTTCATAATTACTTAGATTGTCAATCGGCTGACCTTTATCTCTAAATTTCCCATATGGAATATCCAAAACTTTAATCTGGTGCATTTTCCCCGTATTTGTAAATGCACAAATTCGTCCTGTATTTAGGCATGGCAAGACATACTTGCTCTCTGTATCTGCCGCCTCTTGATTCCTTTCATATGTGCTCACATCAACTGTTTTCATGTAGCCAAATCTGTCAAATAGCAATACCACTTCTTGCTCTTCTATTTTCTTCTCTTCAAATACTGCCTCCTGCGCATTTTCAATAGAAGTTCTTCTTTTTCTCGCATATTCTTTCTTAAATCTATCTAACTCTTCAATAATTACGCTTGCCATAGAATCATAATTATTCAAAATATCATCGTAACGTTCGATATTCGCAAGCGTTATTTCATGCTCTTTTTGTAATGCCTGTATTTCAAGTCCTATCAACTTATATAAACGCATTTCCAGAATCGCCGTTGCTTGACGCTCTGTAAATTGGAGCATCGCCGCCATCTTCTTTGAAATATTTGACTTGAACTTAATATTTTCTGTCACACCACTCATCAAACACGCTTTGGCCTCCTTAACAGACTTGCTACCTCGCAAGATTTCAATAATAAGGTCAATCACTTCACATGCTTTAATTAGTCCCTCTTGTACTTCTTTTTTATCCAATTCTTTCGCAAGCAATGTCTTGTATTTCTTTGTTGTAACTTCAAATTGAAAGTCTACATGATGTTCTATGATTTTTTTCAATCCCATAATTTCTGGGCGACCATTTGCAACAGCTAACATATTTACGCCAAATGTATCTTCTAAACGTGTTTTTTTGTAGAGCATATTTACCAAATTATCTACATCTGCATCTTTTCGCACATCAATCACAATGCGAATCCCCTCTTTAGAAGATTGGTTAGAAATATCGATGATATCGTTTGTTTTCTTTGTTTCTACCAACTGACATACATCATTTAAAAATCTTCCAATACCCGCACCAATCATGGTATAAGGAATCTCAGAGATAATAATCCGGCGTTTTCCGCCTTTTAACTCTTCTATGTCTACTTTTCCACGTATTTTAATTTTACCTGAGCCACTTTCGTAAATACTGAGTAAGTCGTCTTTATTTCCTACAATTCCACCCGTCGGAAAATCTGGTCCCTTAATGTGTCTCATCAACTGCTTTGTCGTAATTTCATCATTTCCCATGTATGCCTTAACAGCATCTATCACTTCTCCGAAATTATGTGTTGGAATACTTGTCGCCATTCCAACTGCAATGCCCTCTGCTCCATTTATCAATAGGTTTGGAATACGCACAGGCAAAACTTCTGGTTCTTTTTCTGTTTCGTCAAAGTTCGGTACAAAGTCAATGACATTCTTATCTAAATCTGCAAGATACGCCTCTTGCGTCAACTTCGCAAGCCTCGCCTCTGTGTAACGCATAGCCGCTGCACCATCGCCCTCTATCGAGCCAAAATTCCCATGCCCGTCAACAAGCACCATACCCTTTTTAAACTCTTGTGCCATCACCACCAAAGACTCGTAGATAGAACTATCTCCATGTGGGTGGTATTTACCCATTGTATCCCCTACGATACGTGCGCATTTTCGATAAGGTCTATCGTGACGAATACCCAACTCATACATGTCATAAAGTGTACGGCGCTGCACTGGTTTAAGCCCGTCCCTCACATCTGGCAAAGCACGTGCTACAATTACACTCATCGCATAATCTATGTACGACTTTTTCATCACATCTGAATACTCAGTTCTTATTATCTGTGTTGCCTCCATATCGAATCTCCCGTCCTCTTTTTTATCTGCGTTGCCTCCATATCACAGGTTTCGTCCTCTTATATATCCAACTCTGCTTCATTTGCATTTTCGTAAATAAATGCCCGTCTCGGTGGCACTTCTGTTCCCATCAACATTTCGGTTACCCCCGACGCCATTCTTGCATCTTCAATCTCCACGCGTTTAAGCTGTCTTGTCTCTGGGTTAAGCGTTGTATCCCATAATTGGTCTGCGTCCATCTCGCCAAGCCCTTTGTATCTTTGCAAAATAAACTCGCCATCATGAGAGCGCCTATATCGTTCTAACGCTTTATCATCGTATAAGTACTCTTCTGCTCCCTTTTTCGGCATTGCCTTATAGAGTGGTGGCATTGCCAAGTAAATATGTCCCTCATAAATAAGTTCTGGCATAAAACGGTAGAATAGTGTTAATAAAAGTGTAGAAATATGAGCACCATCTACATCTGCGTCTGCCATAATAATAATCTTATCATAGCGTAGTTTTGTAATATCAAAATCATTACCATACCCCTCTGAAAAACCACAGCCAAATGCATTAATCATGGTTTTAATTTCTGCATTTGCCAGTACTTTATCTATGCTCGCTTTTTCTACATTGAGTATCTTTCCACGAATCGGTAAAATTGCTTGGTACATTCTATTTCTGGCAGTCTTTGCAGACCCTCCAGCCGAATCTCCCTCTACGATAAAAATTTCGCATTCTTCAACCTTTCGGCTCTCGCAATTTGCTAACTTCCCATTACTATCAAAGGAATACTTTTGCTTTGTCAGTAAATTGGTCTTTGCCCGTTCTTCACTCTTGCGTATCTTTGCTGCCTTTTCTGCACAAGACAGCACCCTTTTTAATGTCTCTAAGTTACGGTCAAAATAGCGCACTACCTCTTCTGCCGTCACCTTTCCTGTCGCTTTCGCCGCATCAGGATTGTCTAGTTTTGTCTTTGTCTGTCCCTCAAATCTTGGGTCCTTATGTTTAATTGACACAATCGCAGTCATTCCATTTCGAATATCTGCTCCAGTAAAGTTCGCGTCTTTTTCCTTTAAAATTCCCACTTCTCTCGCATATTGATTCATCACAGTTGTAAAGTTGGTCTTAAAGCCTGTCAAATGCGTTCCACCCTCTGCATTATATATGTTATTACAAAAACCTAATACATTTTCATGAAATTCATTTACATACTGAAAGACAACCTCTACTTCTATATCATCACTTTCGCCCGTAAAATACACAGGTTCATGTATAGGCTCTTTCTTCGCATTCAAATCTTTGATAAAGCCAATAATTCCATCTGGCTCGTGATACGTTACACATTCTACTTCATCTTTTCGTTTATCTGTAAAAATAATTGTCAAACTTGGGTTTAAGTATGCTGTTTCATGCAAACGACTCTTAATCTCTTCTGCACGAAACTTTATTTTTTCGAAAATAGTATCATCTGGCAAAAAGTTTACTTTTGTTCCTGTTTTTCGTGTCTTTCCAATAATCGGCAGCAATCCTTTTTCAAGCTCTATAACAGGAACACCTCTTTCGTAGCGATCATGATGAATTGCACCCTCACGGCTCACTTGTACCTCCATATATTCCGATAGTGCATTTACAACTGAAGAACCTACACCATGCAAACCTCCACTCGTCTTATAAGAAGAGTCATCAAACTTCCCACCTGCATGTAAGGTTGTATACACCAAACGTGCTGCTGAGATACCTTTTGCGTGCATTCCTATCGGAACACCTCGTCCATTATCTACGATAGTCGCTGAACCATCACGCTCTAATGTCACTTCTATCAAGTCACAAAAGCCTGCCAAATGCTCATCTACTGCATTGTCCACAATTTCATAGACTAAATGGTTTAAACCTTTCGTCGATACACTTCCTATATACATACCAGGACGTTTACGTACAGCCTCTAATCCCTCTAGCACTGTAATATTCTCGGCACTATATGTATTTTGTTTCGCCATTTCGCTACCCTCTTTCATTTCATCAATACTTATTATTATACTATAAAATATTGGGTGATTCAAATGCAATTTATCTCTTCTCCTTTCCTTTTTCGTCTTTTTACGAAATACATATTGACATGCAACACTTATTCGCCTAAAATGAATGAGTACGTTTCGTTAGAACGTCCGTGTCCGACTCTAGCGAATAAAAAAATTAGAGAGAACATTTGGAGGTATACACATTGGCTAATATTAAATCTGCTAAAAAAAGAATTTTAGTAAACGAAACAAAAGCGGCAAGAAACAAGGCTGTGAAATCAAAGGTAAAAACTTACATCAAAAAACTTGACACTGCGATTGAAAGCAATGACAAGGACGTTGCAAAAGAAGCTTTAAGAGTTGCAATTATCGAAATCAGCAAAGCTGGTAGCAAAGGTGTTTTTCACAAAGCTACTTGCTCAAGAAAAATTTCACGTTTAACAAAAGCTGTAAATGCAATGGCTTAAGATATGATTCAAAACAAAGCCCCCACTCACACCGTCATGTGAGTGGGGGCTTTGTTTTTGTATAACTTGTGTGTAATTAGAAAACACTGCTCTATTACACACAAGACTTTCATACATTAATCATTTCCATAAAGTGTAACTAACTTATTCAAATACGCATATCTTTCTTTTGCTGCTTCTTCTGATTTTGCAAATAGCATTTCTGCTCTTTCTGGATTCTGACGCATTAATGCACTATAACGCACTTCTCCCTCCAAGAATTCACGATAATTTCCTGTTGGCACTTTACTATCTAGAGTAAACTTCCCATCTTCTGCCAATGGATTGTAACGGAAATTATGCCAATATCCTGCCTTTACAGCCAATTCTTCCTCTGTTTGTGCTTTACTCATTCCAACTCGAATACCATGACTAATACATGGTGCATACGCTATCACAATAGATGGTCCTGGATAGCTTTCTGCCTCTGCTATCGCTTTTACAGTTTGGTTGTAATCTGCTCCCATTGCAATTTGTGCTACATATACATTGCCATAACTCATTGCAATGCTTGCAAGGTCTTTTTTCTTTGCCTCTTTACCACCTGCTGCAAATTGTGCAATCGCTCCTGTTGGTGTCGCTTTTGAAGATTGACCTCCTGTATTAGAGTACACTTCTGTATCAAATACCATAATATTGACATCTTGTCCTGTCGCAAGAACATGATCAACACCACCAAATCCAATGTCATATGCCCAACAACACCACCAAATCCAATGTCATATGCCCAGCCATCTCCACCAAATATCCATTGCGATTTTTTCGCAAGGAAATCTTTTTGCTTAAGAATATTTTTCTTTGTTTCGCAGCCACAATCACAAGCGTTCAATGCTGCCACTAACTTATCCGTTGCCACACCATTTGTCACACCACTGTCAAATGTATCCAGATATTCTCTCGCTGCTGCCTGTACATCTGCATTATCTCCATTTTCTGCTAGTGTAGTCACTTTTGCACGCAAGCCATTTCGAATTGCTTTTTGAGCCAAACTCATTCCAAGACCAAACTCTGCATTATCTTCAAAGAGAGAGTTAGACCAAGCAGGACCTTTTCCCTCTGGTGTCACCGTATATGGTGTCGATGGTGATGAGTTCCCCCAAATAGATGAACAACCTGTTGCATTCGCGATATACATTCTATCACCAAATAATTGTGTGATTAATTTCGCATATGGCGTTTCTCCACAGCCTGCACAAGCTCCTGAAAATTCAAGAAGTGGTTGTTTAAATTGACTTCCTTTCACTGTTGTTTCTTTAAATTTCGCAACAACTTCTGGTTTCACTGGAATATCAACACCATAGTTGAAATGTTCTTGTAGCCCTACATTTTCTTCCATATTTCTCATTTCCAGAGCCAATTCACCTTTTTTACCTGGACAAACATTGGCACAAGAGCCACAGCCTGTACAATCATATGCTGAAACAGTAATTGCAAATTTCATATCTGGCACGCCAATCATATCAATCGTTTCAAAGCCCTCTGGTGCTTTTGCCGCCTCTTCCATCGTAAGTGCTACTGGACGAATAACTGCGTGTGGACATACGTATGCACAACGATTACATTGAATACAGTTTTCAGATTTCCAACAAGGGATATCTACTGCAATACCACGTTTTTCATATGCAGAAGTTCCTGATGGGGTACTTCCATCTGCATATTTTGTAAATGCAGATACAGGAAGAGAATTCCCCTCTTGTGCATTTATCTTCGTTTGGATATTTTTTACAAAATCAACAACTTCGTCTCTTCCACCTCGTATCTCTGGTGTAAATAGTCCCTCTTCTTTTGCTGTTTTCCAAGAATCTGGAATTTTTATTTCAACGATTTGTCCTGCACCAGCATCAATCGCGTCATAATTCATTTGTACAACTTTATCACCTTTTTTACCATAAGATGCTTTTGCTGCTTTCTTCATTAAACTTGCCGCCTCTGCACCTGGAATGATTTTTGCTAATTCAAAGAATGCAGATTGAAGTACTGTATTAATACGACCTCCAAGACCAATCTCTTTCCCAATCTTGATACCATCAATCGTATAAAATTTAATGTTATGGTCTGCAATATAGCTCTTCATCTGTCCTGGTAAATGTGCTTCTAATCCCTCCATATCCCATGAGCAGTTCAGCAAGAATGTTCCACCGTCCATTAATTCTTGTACCATATTGTATTTGTTTACATAAGACGGGTTGTGACATGCTACAAAGTTCGCTTGTTTTATTAGGTATGTTGATTTAATTGGTTTTTCTCCAAAACGAAGATGCGAAATAGTTACCCCGCCAGACTTCTTAGAGTCATACTCAAAATATGCTTGTGCATACATATCTGTATTGTCTCCAATAATCTTAATTGAGTTTTTATTTGCTCCTACTGTACCGTCTGCTCCAAGTCCCCAGAACTTACAGTTAATCGTTCCCTCTGGTGTTGTAAGCATTGGTGCTCCAACTTTGAGTGATAAATTAGTTACATCATCTTCGATACCAACTGTGAATACTTGTTTTTCTTCGTTTTTGAATACTGCTACAATTTGTGCTGGTGTTGTATCTTTAGAACCCAAACCATAACGCCCTGTCTGAATTGGTACTGCATCAAATTTACTGCCTTTCAATGCTGCTACAACATCTAAGTACAATGGCTCACCTAGTGAACCTGGTTCTTTTGTTCTATCTAATACAGAAATTCTCTTTACACTATCTGGAATCGCATCTATAAGTGCTGTTGCACTAAATGGTCTATAAAGTCTTACCTTAACGACTCCAACCTTTTCTCCTGCTGCTATTAATGCGTCTACTGTTTCGTCAATCGTATCACAAACAGACCCCATTGCCACAATCACATGTGTTGCGTCTGCTGCTCCGTAATAGTTAAATAATTTGTAATCTGTACCAATCTTTGCATTTACCATATTCATGTATTCTTGCACAATGGCTGGCATTGCAGCATAAGATGTATTACATGCCTCTCTGGCTTGGAAGAAAATATCTGGGTTTTGCGCCGAGCCTCTGTGGCATGGGTGATTTGGGTTCAATGCATTTGCTCTAAATGCGTCAATCGCGTCCATATCTACCATATCTTTTAAATCTTCGGTATCCCAAACCTCAATTTTTTGTACTTCATGTGAGGTACGGAATCCATCAAAGAAATTGATAAATGGCATACGCCCCCGTATTGCAGCACAATGTGCAACAGGTGTCAAGTCCATAACTTCTTGTACACTTGATTCGCAGAGCATTGCACTTCCAGTCTGGCGACAGGCGTACACATCTGAATGGTCTCCAAAAATTGATAATGCATGACTTGCAAGCGCACGCGCTGATACATTAAATACACCCGGCAGTCTTTCTCCTGCAATTTTATATAAATTCGGAATCATCAGTAGTAAGCCTTGTGACGCTGTATATGTCGTCGTCAAAGCTCCTGCCGATAACGAACCATGTACTGTTCCTGCTGCCCCTGCTTCTGATTGCATTTCCGTTACTTGTACTGTTTGCCCAAAAATATTTTCTCTTCCTTGTGTCGCCCATTCATCTGTCGCCTCAGCCATAACCGATGATGGTGTGATTGGGTAAATCGCAGCTACATCTGTATATGCATAAGATGCGTGGGCTGCTGCATGATTACCGTCCATGGTTTTCATTACTCTTGCCATTACTTGTTTCCTCCTTAAGTTTGTTCGTATTTTGTTCTTTCTTTTATTATATCAGTTCGATTAAAAAAGTCTAGGAAATAATGAAAAGTACCCTCACCATATTTCACAGCAAGAGTACTTTTATTTTTCAAATTATCTTCTAGCTTTTTTTCGTATCATCACATAGATAATCAATGCCATGCTAGATACAACGCCCCCAATATATGGCTCAGATGAACGTTCATCTCCAGTCTTAGGCGCAGCCGTCTTTCCCTCAAACTGTAAACCACCTGTGTTAGGTGTATCGCCTTTGCTCGTTGTATCGCCCTGTCCTGCGTCTACCTGTGACTGGTCCCCTTGATTCACATCTCCTGGCACCTGGCTTTCTGGTGCTGGATTTCCTGGTATCGGAGCACCCGAAAATACAAACGCCTCGCCGATTGAAATAATATCTGCAAATACTGGCTTTGCTTTTTGATTCAAATCAAATGGCAGACAACTCTTCGCTCCACGCCAACTCACCCCATCATGCATTCCCCAAAATGTAACACGTGAAATATGTTCCACAATACCTGGTGATGTATAGATTTCAAAAAGTTCATTGTAAATTCTACGTTGGTTTTCTGCTGTATTTAATTCATTGGCTTCATTTTCAATACTTACGTCCAATTCACTAATATCAATTTCTACCCCTGTAGCAATATATGCTTCCAACGCATTTTTAACATTTTCTGTGTTATTTGTCCATGTTGTACTGTAATGTGATTGCAGTCCCATGCCCTCAATTAGTAAGCGATTCGGCTCTGTATTTCTTGGGTCATTCGCCCACTTTCCATTAATGTCATTAATCATATTACAAATTGCATTCACTTTATTTGGAATATCATCGTTAAAGTCATTATAAAACAAGGTGACATCTGGTGCATATTGGCGTGCAAATACAAATGCATCATAGATAAAGTCTGATGGGTCTTCACCTGCTGCTACATTCATTCCATTTGCATATGCTTGATACCACAAAGAACCTGCGTCACCTGGCAAATCAATCGAACGCAAGCCATCTCGCCAATCTTCAACATCTTCGCCTGCCGTATTCTGTGCATCATTGTAAAATGCCTCATTTACAACGTCCCATGTCCCAACTCTTCCATTGAAATGCTCTGCAACAGTCTGAATGTAATTTTTCATGTTTTCTTTTGCCTCTGCACGCGTAAGTCCGTCATTTAACCAACGTGGCGATTGAGAGTGCCATACAAATACATGTCCATGAACATCTAGATTATTTGCAAGTGCCCAGTCTACTATCTCGTCTGCCTCTGTAAAATCGTAGGTATCTCTTGCATTTGAGAGTTGGTCTGGTTTCATTGCATTTTCAAGCGTAATCGTATTATATTGTTTCAAAAACTCTCTTTTTGTTTCTTCTGAGTCAGCATTTGTAAACGCTGCTGCCTGTAAAATGTTCCCAACTTTAAAAATTCCCTCAAATGTATCCTTTAAAGACGCTGTATCTGTTTCCCAACCTGGAACAACTGGTGGCGTTGTATCAAAGTCTACCAATTCTATTTTAAATTCATCAACATAGTAAACATTTGGAAAATTATTTACACCACCTGTAAAACGAAGTGCAAACCAATTAACAGCCTTTGCTGTTTTTGGCAATGTTGCCGACACTTCTATCCATTCATCTTTTATAATTGTCGCATCTGGTACTGGAAATTCTGCAACACCATATCCATTTCCAAACCCATTATCTACTACAAAACCTGCTCGAATATCTTCTTTCCCCTCATTTCCTACAGATGGTACATATACCTGATAGCTGACTTTATATGTTCCATTCACAGACATAGGCTCTGTTAAAAATAAGTTATACGCGCCTTTCCAACTCTGGTTAAATCCTGCACTATTGTAAGTAGCTTTTAATGCATGACCATCATTATTATAGCCTACACCAATTCCACTTACCCATTCTACACCTGTACCAGCACCGTCAGCAATATACTCATTGGTGACTTTTGCTCTGTCTGTAGCTTCATCAAATGTAATATGCACACCGTCATTTGGTGCTCCAACCACTTCGATTTCTGGTGTTTCGTAGTCCACTAATGTAATTTCAATATTATCCATATACCACTGTGTCGGCAAATTTGCCACATCATAATTCAACAAGAACCGTATCTCATTAAATTCTGTACCCTCAACTACAAGCGTTCCTGAGACTTCTGTCCATACACCTTTCGTAAGTACTACTGGAGATGCTGGCACTTCATATCCCCACTTATCTTCTCTTAAAATTTGAGCGCTCACTTCACCTTTTCCTAGCTCGTCTGGCACCAAAATCTTGTAGCTAATTTCATATGTACCTCCCACAGAAAGTGGTTCTTCTGTAAGAAATGCAAAGTCCCATTGATAACGCTCTGTGTTTGATGGGTTTGCTGTCAATTCTAGCACTTCATTGCTTGGGTCGTCACTAAGTGTTGTATACGCAGCCGTACCTCCCCCAATTAAGTATGAGTTCTCGCGCGCCGCCAAAAATGATGCTTCATTCGTGATACTATACCCTGCATTCACTCCACTTGGCAATGGAGTTGGAACTTCTGCATTTGCTACTGTCAAAAATGACGTTGACAACATAGCAATGCTACTTACAACTGCTAGTGCTTTGCTTAAAAACTTTTTCTTTCTCATAACATTCCTCCTACGCTTTTCTTCTTATAATACCTGCCTCCTTTGTAATGTAGAACGTGATTTTTTTACCTTAATAGGTAATATTTTTATGTAGCAATATCTTTACACCATTCTCCCGTATCATGAAGCACCATGACTTTGAGACCCACAAAACATGAGAAAGTAGACCAAATAGGGCAAAATTCGAATGTTTTCAGGCTTGCGAGAGCACAAAGTGCGGAGGAGGCCGTAGGTACCATAGAGTCAAACACTTTTGTACGCTCTTGCAAACTTACAAAAGGCCGTTGCGATTATCGCAACAGCCCTTTGTACTAAGTAATATATTTATTATTTATTGTTTTTCTTCCATTTCACCACATATATCACAGTTGTTACAATCACCAATATCCCCGACAACACCTGCGATACCGGCATACTCGTCCCCGCTATCAATAATTGGTCCGTACGCACACCCTCAATCCATATTCTCCCTACACCATACCCAAATAGATACAGCAAAAAAATTTCACCCTCAAACTTCTTACGTTTACGATATAACCAAAGCAACATAAACAACCCAAGATTCCACAAACACTCATACAAAAATGTCGGGTGCACTTGTATAAATTCTACTCCACCTATCTCAATAAGATGTTCTCGCATTTGCTGTGTTACATCTGAATTTCGTACCCTATTTAATGGCAACTGCATTGCAAATATATTATTTGTATATCCTCCAAACACTTCTCGATTAAAGAAATTGCCAATCCGTCCGATAATCTGCCCCATCAAAAATGCTGGTGCTATCGTATCAAATACTTGGTATACATTTAACTTTTTTACTTTTGCATATCCAATCATCGTCATCGTTGCAACAATGATTCCACCATAAATCGCCAATCCACCATTACGGGTATTAAAAATACTAAGCAAATCATTTTTATAATTGTCCCACGAAAAAATCACATAATAAAGCCTTGCTCCCATAACAGATAAAACAATGCCAAGCAATGACAAATCATAATATTGGTCAACATTTTGCTGGGTTCTCTTCGCCTCTTTCGTTGCAATAAAGATACCAAGCAACATACCAATCGCAATAGATATTCCGTAGTACGTAATGTCCAATAGTCCAAACACACTAATATACTGCCCAACTTGCCTTAACTGTATTCCCAAATTCGGAAAATGTATTGCATTATACATACTATATCTCCTTATACTTATACGTTAAAACGAAACAAAATAACATCGCCATCTTTAACAATGTATTCTTTTCCCTCTAATCGTACCAAACCCTTTTCTCTTGCTCCTGCGTATGTTTCAGATGCTATCAAATCATCATAACTAACAATTTCAGCACGGATAAAACCTCTTTCAAAATCTGTATGAATCTTGCCTGCTGCTCCTGGTGCCTTTGTGCCATTTGTAATTGTCCATGCACGTACTTCTTGCTCCCCTGCTGTTAAATAACTAATCAGACCTAGCAAATGATAGCTTGCTCTAATTAATTTTTCCAGACCAGATTCCTGCAATCCTAAATCTTCTAAAAATAATTTCTTCTCTTCGTCATCTAATTCTGAGATTTCCAGCTCAATTTGGGCACACACTACAAACACTTCGCAATGCTCTTTTTTCGCATACTCTCGAACCAGTCCCACACCTGCATTCGATGCTCCATCATCTGCCAAATCATCTTCTGATACATTCGTTGCAAATATAACTGGTTTATTAGTGAGAAGATTATAGCTTGCAAGCCATGCTTCCTCTTCATCATCTGCACAGTCTGTAAAACTCTTTGCCATCTGATCCTCTTCCAAATGTGCTTTTATTTTCTCTAACAGCGCAAGCTCTTTTGCTGCTGATTTATCATTACGTGCCAACTTACTTACTTTTGCAATACGACGTTCTAAAATATCAATATCTGAGAAAATCAATTCTAAGTTAATCGTCTCGATATCTCGTATCGGTGCAATACTGCCGTCTACATGCACAATATTTTCATCTTCAAAACAACGCACTACATGTACAATCGCATCTACTTCTCGAATATTCGCTAGGAATTGATTTCCTAAGCCCTCTCCTTTTGACGCACCTTTCACCAACCCTGCAATATCTACAAATTCAATCGCTGCTGGTATAATTTTCTTTGTCTGATACATCTTTCCTAACACATCTAATCTTTCATCTTTCACTGTAACCACACCTACATTTGGGTCTATCGTGCAAAAAGGATAGTTCGCCGATTCTGCCCCTGCGTTTGTCAAACAGTTAAATAATGTACTCTTTCCTACGTTTGGTAGTCCTACAATTCCTAATTTCATTTATTCTCATTCTCCTTTATTTTACGATTCCTATCTCTCCATCTTTGAAGTTCTATTCAAAACTAAAATCACTTTTCATCGTTCAAAACGAACGAAAAAAGCATAATAATTGCTTAAGTCAGACGCTGCTCATACTCTTTCAAAACACCCACAAATGCCTCTGTATTCTCACTTAAATTCCCATTAAAAACTGCCGAACCTGCCACAATAACATTTGCTCCTGCATCTAAAACTTTCCTTACATTCTCCAAATAAATACCACCATCAACTTGAATATCCACCTCTAAATTTCGCACACGTAATTCCTCGCGAAGATGTGTAATTTTTTCCAGTGATGACTCGATAAATGCCTGACCACCAAAACCAGGCTCTACTGTCATAATCAAAACCATATCTACTTTATCAACAAATGGCAAAACCTGTGCAACTGGCGTATTTGGTTTGATACTAATTCCCACTTTACAACCACACGCTCGTATCTTGTCAATGACAGCTTGTATATCATCACACGCCTCTAAGTGAACCGTAATGATATCAGCGCCAGCTTTCGCAAATTCTTCCACATAACGTATCGGCTCTTCTATCATCAAATGTACATCATAAATAACATCTGCTACTTGGTGAATGGATTGTAATACTGGCATACCAAAGGAGATACTTGGCACAAAATGCCCGTCCATAACATCAAAATGCAAATACTTGGCACCATTTTCTTGTACCATTTTCATCTGTTCACCTAACTTTGTAAAATCTGCAGCCAGTATAGAGGGTGATAATACATATTTCATTTTTAATACCTCTTTTCTTCTTCTACTTCTCTGTAAATATCTACATAACTTTTATAGCGTAGCACATGAATCGCTTCTTCGTCCACTGCTTGACGTACTGCACATTTCGGTTCATGAATATGACTACAGCCCTGAAACTTGCACTGCCCCTCATAGGGTGCAAATTCTTTATAATAATACTTTAAATCTGATATATCAAAATCATTCACATAGAGCGAACTAAAACCTGGTGTATCTGCAATATAAGACTCCTCGTCAATCATGATTAGCTCTGCGTGTCTTGTTGTATGTTTACCACGTCCAATCTTTTCACTAATCGCTCCTGTTTCCATATGCACATTTTCTTGCAAGCGATTGATAAGAGAGGACTTCCCAACTCCAGATGGACCTGCGATAACCGTCGTTTTCTCTTTTAGCCTATCGGTAATGTCGGATAAATTTCCATTTGTAATTGCACTGGAAAATAAAATCGGATAACCACTCTTTTCATAGATTTTAGCAAGTTCTTGAATCTGTTCTTTTGTCGCAATATCTTGCTTATTAAAACACAGTATCGTTGAAATATGATTACTTTCCATCATCACTAAAAATTTATTTAACAAATGAAGATTCGGTTTTGGACTCACAATCGAAAATACAACCAGTGCTTGGTCTACATTTGCAATCGCAGGACGAATCAATGCATTTTTCCTTGTGTCTATATTTACAATATTTCCCACAAATTTTTCATTTTCCAAAACTTCTATCTCTACGTAATCGCCTACAAGTGGCTTTTTCTTTTCTTTGCGAAAAATGCCTTTTGCCTTACATTCATAAATGCCAGATTCTACTACAGCCACGTAGTAGAAACCGGCAATTCCTTTTATAATCTTTCCTTTTATATTCCCCCTTGCATACTCATATCCTGTCGCATTATTGTTCCACTTCTGGCGCAGGTTGTTCCTCTACCGCCTTGCCAGTACTATACGTAATAGTAACTGTTGAACCTACATTTACTTTTGTGCCTTGCTTTGGATTAAGTTCTAACACTGTTCCTGCTTCTTGTGTAGATTCTTGCTCTTTCACATCTACATTTAACCCTATATTACTAAGTGCTCTTCTTGCGTTATCTAATGTTCCACCTACCAAGTTGCTTGGCACTTGTACTTGATCTGGTCCTCTACTAACCACCAAATCAATCGTTGCACCTACATCGACTCTTCCTGATGATGGACTCTGCGATAACACCTGTCCTGCTGTCGCATTATTCGTTTGTTGTGTGACATTGCCTACACTCAAGCCAGCATTAGTAATCTGTGTTTTCGCTGCTTCTACATCTTTTCCTACTACATTTGGCACATCAACTCTATCTGGTTTTTTTGCACCTTTACTAATCAGTAGTGTTATAGGTGTACTCTCTGTTACCACCGTATCTGCCTCTGGGCTTGTTCCAATGGCCTGCCCTGCCTCTATCGTTTCGTGATTAGGTGTTTCAAGCTTGATAGAGCTTTCTGCAATCCCTGCTGTAATCAAAGTTTTTCTCGCATCATCTTCTGACATACCTGCAACATTTGGCACTCGAATTTCTTCACCTTGCAATCCTGAACTAACCGTTAGGCGTACCACTGTATCCTCTTTCGCCTTTTCCTCTGCTTCTGGGTCTTGTCCTATAACATAGCCCTCTTCATACTCTGTAGATGGTTCACGTCCTACTGTTTGTACTTTAAATCCTGCCTCTTCTAAGATTCTTTTTGCTTCTTCTTCTGTTTCACCTACGACATTTGGTACCTCTATCCCCTCTTCTGAGACAATGCCCCCATTTCCAAATTTGAAGAGTCCCAGCATATTCCCTGCAACTCCTAATAATACAATCGCAAGTATCACTACCACACTAATCGTTAAGATTTTCATCACCTTATTCATACGTGGATTGATTTGCCCATCTCCTGCTCTTTCGTCATGGTCATCGTCATCATAATCATCGTCGTCATCGTAATTATCTGAATGTTCTTCATCGTCATAATCATCATCGTCATAATCATCACTATAGTGTTCTCGTACCTGCGACAAC
>JGI994J12354_10002127_pt1 | contig 19627 bp, 16 predicted proteins | sample IntmicLarv3ML3BL_FD_12354 | JGI IMG/M metagenome (IMG submission 12354)
AAAGCCGATTTACCCGTTCGACTCGCGCAATTTATCGGCGGGTGCGGCGGCATTTGCGGTTGACGCAGCGATAATGGCAGAGCGCGGAATGGAGCCCGAGGCAATAATTGAAGAGCTGAAAAAAATCGCCCTACGTGCGGAGACGAGTTTTGTGATTGACACGCTGAAGTACCTGCACCGCGGCGGTCGTTGCTCATCCGTGGCGGCGCTCGGCGCGAATATTCTGAAGCTCAAGCCGTGCATTGAAATGCGTGAGGGTGTGATGTCGGTCGGCAAAAAATACCGCGGAAACTTTGATGGCGTAATCTTACAGTACGTCAAGGACAAATTGCAGGGACGCGACGACATTGACTACAGCCGAATTTTCATCGCGCACCCGAATGGTGTCACGGCAGAGACGCTCGAAAACGTCCGCCGCACGATTCTTGAGTGCGGACCGTTTGAAGAAATTCACGACGTAATGGCGGGCACGACGATTTCAAATCACAGCGGACCGGTGACGCTCGGCATACTGTACAGGACGAAACCGTAATAATACGCTCTATCTGCGGCTTAACCTCATCAAGCCGCAGATAGAGCGGCAAATAAACCGGCATCGAAGCGGCAGGGCGCAGGCGGTTGCGGTGCAGACGGCAGTATTGTGCAAAAATTGCGGGTTAGTGTGTCAAATTCGAAATTAACACTTGACAAATGCGGCTAACATGGCTATAATAGCAAAGCATCTATGCGAGGGTGCTGGAATTGGTAGACTGGCTAGCTTGAGGTGCTAGTGTCCTATGGGCGTGTGGGTTCGAGTCCCATCTCTCGCACCAGAGCCAACCATACAGCTCAATTTTTTTTGAGTCTGTTAGGTTGGCTCTTTCAGTATCGCCTTTGGCGATATTGCCAACTGCATCTATTTTGGAGTAATGCCACTGCGGGGCGTATGGCCTCGTGTTTGACAACTTCCTGCTTGGTGCAGGAAGTTTTTTGTTTTGCGAAAAACATCGCCGCCGGCGCAATAATAAGAGTATAGCAATCCATGAACCACAAGGGGCGTTGCCGCCCGAAATTACAAGGAGAATACATGACTTTCAAAGATTTAAACTTAATCGAACCAATTTTAAAAGCGGTCGAGCGTGAGGGATATACATCCCCCTCGCCGATACAGGAGCAGTCGATACCGATTCTGCTGGAGTCGCGCGACCTGCTCGGCTGTGCGCAGACGGGCACGGGCAAAACGGCGGCGTTTGCGCTCCCGATATTGCAGCTGCTGTATAATCAGCGCGGCGGAAATACGGGCAAGCACCGTTTGCAGGCGCTTGTGCTGACACCGACGCGTGAGCTCGCGGCGCAAGTCGGGCAGAGCTTTATATCGTACGGCAAATTCACGGGACTGAAAACGGCGGTTATCTTCGGCGGTGTCGGACAGACCCCACAGGTCGAGGCACTGCGCCGCGGCGTAGATATCCTCGTCGCAACGCCGGGACGGCTAAACGACCTAATCGGGCAAAAGCTCTGCAATCTGAACGATATTTCGATGTTCGTACTTGATGAGGCGGACAGAATGCTTGACATGGGCTTCATCCACGACGTAAAGCGCGTCATCGCCCTGCTCCCGACCGAGCGGCAGACGCTTCTGTTTTCGGCGACTATGCCGCGTGAAATTGCGGAGCTCGCAAGCTCAATCCTGCGCAACCCCGCGAACGTGTCGGTCACACCCGTCTCGTCGACGGTCGAGGCTATTGAACAATCGGTGTACCTTGTTGACCGCACGAACAAAATTAGCCTGCTGACCGACCTTCTCAGAAGAGCGGACATCACCTCCGCGCTCGTCTTCTCGCGCACGAAGCACGGCGCGGACAGAATTTGCAGAATGCTGAATAAAGCCGGAATCGCAAGCGGAGCAATCCACGGCGACAAGTCGCAGGGCGCGCGCATAAACGCACTTGCCGACTTCAAATCCGGCAAAACTCGCGCCCTTGTCGCGACGGATATCGCGGCGCGCGGAATTGATATCGACAAGCTGTCGCACGTCATAAATTACGACCTTCCGAACGAGCCGGAGACGTACGTCCACCGGATCGGACGCACAGGTCGCGCGGGTCTCGGCGGCGAGGCGATTTCGTTCTGCGACTTTGACGAAAAGCCGTACCTTGCGGACATTCAGAAGCTGATTGGCAAAGAAATCCCGGTTGTAGAGGATAACCCATACCCGATGGAGGTCTTTGAAAAACGCGTACCGCCCCCGCGCATGACGCGGCAGGAGCGCGAGGAACGCGCCGCGCAGAAAGCGGCGAAACAACAGCAGAGCGGCACAACTCCGCGTAGCTCAAAGCGCCAAAAGAGCGCGCCGAAGCAGGCAGCACGCCGTGCGCCGGAGGCAAAACCCGCCGCAAAGATTCAAAATCAGCAGGCGGGAACTCAGCGCCGCCGCCCGCCCGCTCCGCGCCCGACTAAACGCGACGACTAATGGCGAAAAAAAGCTTGGAGTTTGAAGTTCGCGAGGAAACTACGCTCCTACCGTTCCTGCTGACCGTCATGCACGGAAAATCGCGCAACTACGTCAAGGGCGCGCTAAAGCGCGGGCAGATTACGGTTGACGGCAGGGAAGTCCGTGACCATGCGCTCTCACTTCGCGCGGGACAGAGGGTTTGCGTACTGCCGGAAGCGCCGTCGATAAAAAGCGAGTTACCTTTTACAATTTTGCATGAGGACGACGACATAATCGTCATCGACAAACCCGCCGGAATGCTTGCAATCGCAACGGATAACGAGCGCGAGCGAACGGCTTATCACATCGTCCGCGACTATATAAGCGCGCGTGACAAATCCGCGCGCGTGTTCGTCGTACACCGGCTTGACCGCGCGACCTCGGGCGTAATGTTACTTGCAAAAAATGAGCCGGTCAAGCGCAAACTCCAAGATAATTGGAACGATGTTGTCCTCCGCCGCGGGTATACTGCGGTGGTCGAGGGGCGCGTCGACCCGCTAGAGGGCACGATAAAGTCATACTTGAAGCAGACAAAAACGCTTCTCGTGTACTCAACTGACGACAAGATTGAAGGCAAGCTTGCCATCACGAATTATAAGGTTCTCCGCAACGCTGACCGCTATACGATGCTCGATATTTCACTGGAAACAGGGCGCAAAAACCAAATCCGCGTCCATATGAAGGATATCGAACACCCCGTCGCGGGCGACAAGAAATACGGAGCAAAAACGGACCCGCTCGGGCGGCTCGGACTGCATGCCTCAGTGCTTGAAATCCTGCACCCAACCTCGGGTGCGGCGCTACGGTTTGAGGCAAAAGTGCCCGCCGCATTCGGTCGACTATTCGCATAAAATGCTCGGAAGAGGTGATGTACTGTGCGCTCGAAAAAACGCATTTTCACACGGCTGATAACCGCATTGATTGTGCTCATTGCGGCGGCTATGCTGTTCATCATCTTAGATAAACCGTCGCCCTCCGATAATCTGGACGACATCGCCACACCGCCCCCAACAGAACAGGTAACCTCAACTCCGACCCCGATACCCACCCCAATGCCGTCGCCTGAGCCCATTATCTATATAAACTCAACGGTGACGGAAATCCCGGTGATTGTTGAGGACGGCATTTGCTACCTCGCGGCGGTTCCGATGCTCGAAAAGCTCGGAGTTGCAGTCTTTTGGAACGCGGCGGAGCAGACATTGGCAACAAACTCAAAGCGCGGTGAGCTCGCTTTGCACCGCGCTAACACGACTATCGTCGCACTCGACAAAATGGAGATTGGTGGCGTAAACACCTCAATCACAATAGACGGCACGATCTATCTGCCGCTTAATATTGCCGCAATCCTCGGCGGAACCGACATCGCGGCGGCAAGAGGGAATGCTGTGCACCTCGAAAAAGCCGACACGGGCTATGCAACCGACACCATTCAGCGCGTTATGGAGCAAATCCCATTGCTTGAAAATTACAATCCGCTAAACTTCCCGCAGTATATCGAGTATGCGGAGGCGAACCCCGAAACGGACGCAAATCTTGTTGTGCTTTACGTCAATATCGGCGTCCACAAGGAGCACTATTCGGACATTCAGACGATTGAAAATCCGCATGATGTGTTTGCGGTTCTTGACAAAAACCACCGTGTCCCGGACGATTTCGAGCCGGAGGTCGTGCTTCACAACGGCGCGTGGTGGATTGAGGAGGTGGGCTTGGCGTGGGACGAGATGAAAGCCGCCGCCGCGCGTGACGGCGTAAGCCTCACGCTTAACCGTGCCTACCGCAGTATCGCGGACCAGCGGAACAATTACAATAGCAAGGTAAATTCGGGCAGGTCCGTTGCAGAGGTGGACAAGGGCAACTCGCGCCCAGGTCACTCAGAGCACCACACGGGTTACGCGGCGGACATTTCGCCGATAAATGGCGAGCCGAATACGCCGTCGTATGTGTGGCTTGCAAAGCATGCGCACGAGTACGGATTTATCATAAGTTTCACGGCGGAAAAGCGTTTTATCACCGGCTACATTCCGGAGCCGTGGCACATTCGTTGGTTTCCGCAGTGGGCGGCGGACATTATGCACTCTGAAAATCTGACGATTCCGGAGTTTGACAATCTCTACTTAAATCCTGCAAAACACGGCTATGCGATTGACCACGTACACGCGCTCGCCGTTGTCGGAGGGTGATATGACGAATTACAATTTTGGCGCACCACCAAAGAAAAAGGCGGCTCCGCCAGAGCCGCGTCCGTTTCGCGTAGTCGTCGTGCCGTATCGGCGCGAAAATTTCGCCGTCCGCTATTGCGTTTTAGAGCGGCGCACGGCTCCGTTTCACCAGTTTGCCAGCGCAGAGCTTATCGGCGACGAACCGCCGGAAGACGTTGCGGCGCGGCTCGTTCGGGAGCAATTGCGCGTCAAAGATGCCGCGATTACGAGGCTGACGGTACGCCACATAATGATACCGGACGAGTATGACGGCTTACAGCGAATTGTTGCGGAAAATCAGCCGCGCTCAATAACGGAGCACACTTTCGGAGCCGAAATCCGCGACGACGATTTTATGCCATCGCCGGAATTTGAGAGCTTCCAATGGCTTGAGTTTAACGAGGCGCTGAATCGGGTGCGCAGCCGCACGCCGCTCTACGATTTAAACAGCCGCTTGTAGGCACGGCACACGAATTGCATATTAAAAACTCGTCGCAAAGGCGAACACTGAAAATGGCGCACGGAAATTTTCCGCGCGCCATTAATTTTTGAAAATCTTTATACACAAACCCGTTGCATTGCAACGGGTTTGTGTTGTTTTAAGATATGAACATTGCGTCGCCGAACGAGAAAAATCTATATCGCTCGCGCACCGCCATCTCATACGCGGCGAGAACATTTTCGCGCCCCGCGAGAGCGGATATGAGCATTATAAGTGTCGATTCGGGCAGATGGAAATTCGTCACAAGCGCATCGACACAGCGGAAGCGGTATCCGGGATAGATAAAAATGTCCGTAAACGCAGAAAACTCGCGGATTGAGCCATCCTCCGCCGCGGCGGATTCGAGAGTCCGACAGCTCGTCGTGCCGACGGCGACAACGCGCCCGCCGCGCGCTTTCGCGGCGTTGATTCGTGCCGCCGCGTCCTCGGAAATGTGGCAGTACTCCGAGTGCATCTCGTGATTCTCAATATCGTCCGATTTCACGGGTCGGAATGTGCCGAGCCCGACATGCAATGTCAGATATACAATCTCAACGCCTTGCGTTGCAATGCTTGCGAGCAATTCCGAAGTGAAATGCAACCCAGCCGTCGGCGCGGCGGCAGAGCCGACCTCGCGCGCATAAACGGTTTGATAGCGCTCAGAATCTTGAAGCTCCTCGTGGATATACGGCGGGAGAGGCATGCGCCCGAGGCGCTCTAAAACCTCAAGAAAAATGCCCTCAAATTCAAAGTGTAAATGGCGGTTGCCGCCGTCTGTTACCGCCTCGACAACGGCGGAAAGCTCAGCGTCGCCAAACAGGACGCGCGTGCCGATTTTCATCTTGCGACCCGGGCGTGTCAAGCATTCCCAAATGCTGCCGCCTAAGTCTCGCAACAGGACAACCTCAATCGCGCCGCCCGTTTCAAGACGACCGAAAAGCCGCGCCGGAAGGACGCGGCTGTCATTTAGCACAAGGCAATCGCCCCGGCGGAGAAGTCCGGGAAGCTCCGAAAAGCGGCGGTGCTCAACCGTGCCGGACACCTTATCCAACGTCAAAAGACGCGAGGCGTCGCGTTTTTCCAGAGGAGTTTGTGCAATCAATTCCTCCGGCAAAAAGTAGTTAAAATCTGTCGTTTTCATAAGTTGTTTACAATTTTATCCGACTTCGACGCCCGTATAATAGAACGTCAGAATGTCGCGGTACGTCAGCCCGCGCTCTGCCATTGCGTACGCGCCCCACTGGCTCATACCGACGTTGTGACCGTTACCCGTGCCGGACAGATAGAACACTCCGTTAACCTTGCCATCGGCGCTTGATGTTGTCGTCTGCGTGGGTGCAGTCACAATCTCAACCGTGCCGCTACCCGTAGCGGCGTAGATATTACCCGCGGGGAGTTGAACAATATTTCCGGAGGAGTCAATTGCATACGCGCCGTCGCCGATAACCTCGCCACCGTTGACGTAGACATCGCCGCTTCCCGAACCGACACCCGGCTGTGACCCGCCGCCGATTGTAAAACGCAAAGACGGAACGCCGAGCACGATACGTGCCTCATCTTTCCTAAACGTCCACGTGCGCCCATTCGAGTCCTTGACCGTGGCGGCGAGGACATTTCCGTTATCCGTAAACTGCGTGACCGTCAGCGAGACGGGTGTTGCGCAGTTGATTCCGCGGTTGTTCAAACGCGTCTTTAGCGCCGCGGGAGTATATGTAACGGTCCAATTATAATTTGAAATGCGGTGCGCGACATCCGCCTCATACGGGTCAACAACTCCGCGAAGGTAGGGGAGCGGCTGGCTCCAAACATTTTCAACATTTTCCGTAGCGCCGCCGTCAGAGGCGGAATAATATGTCTCACACAGAGTCCCGTTATACGTGACGTATTCGCCGCTTGTCTCATCAACCGCCTGATTGGTGCGGTCGGTTGCGCGGCTTACGCCGACGTACATCTGGCAATGCACCGTCGGGCAGAGGTCGAAGCCGGAGCTTCTGTGCGCGCCGAGCTTACTAATCGCATACGTACGAGCCGAAACTGCCTGCGCCTTCAGTGCCTCCATCGGCCAGCTCGGTGGGATTTCACCGGGAAGGAGACCCTTGATATAGTCGTCGACCGTTGCGACGGATAGCACGCGCAAGTTCTGACCGTCGACGCGGTAATACTGGAACGCGCCATAGTAAAGATTACCCTTGAACCACGTTTTTGGCTTGATCCCGTTGGCCGCAATCGGGCGCACGCCGAGCGCGCGGTCGGCTCCGCCGTCAAACTCGAAAATCATACGTCCCGTGCCGGTTGCGGCGATAGCAATAGTATACTGCGTGCCGGAGGTTACCGTTGCGCCGGAGATCTTTGCCGCCTCAGAAGCGGCGGTTGCGGAAGCCGTATAAGCGCCGAAGCACGCGACGAAAACGCCGTTGTCGTACTTCACAAAGCCGCTGTTGTACTGGCTTGCAACGGATTGCGCGCTCTGGAAATCAGAGTAGCTTCCCGGGAGCTGGACGTGGAAGCAACCGATGACCGCGTCGCCGCTCGTACCCTCAAGATACTGGTTTCCGTCGGAGGTATAGTACATGTTCTTATCGCGCAACATTGAAATCTTCGTCTCGCCCGTCGTCGCGCCGATTGAGATAAACTCACGCGTTGTCGGGTCGAAATAGCCGAACTCGAAACCTTGGCCGTAGCCGGTCTCGTTCTGCAAATTTGCCGCGACAAGAGTGTTCGAACCATAATACAGACCGATACGAACGATATCGTTTTCAGGCGTGTACGCCTGCGCCGAGCGCGGCAAAATTGACAGCATGATTGCAAATATAAGCAAAGTTACTGCAAATTTTAGAAATTTTTTACACGAATTCATTTGAAACCTCATAAATTATGTATTGACGTATAAATTACCAAGTGATAAAATGAAAGAATACGTTATAGACCAATGATGGGCAATTCTATGCAACGTGACAAACATAATACCACAGTTTTCGACAAAACGCAAGCATGGTAAATTTTTGCGTGCCCTCAACAAGAAAGGAAATTGAAATGAAGAAGTATAAGGTCGGCCTAATTGGCGCAACAGGTATGGTTGGACAGCGTTATATCAGCCTACTCGCAGAGCATCCGTGGTTTGATGTTACCGTAGTCGCGGCAAGTCCGCGCTCTGCCGGTAAACAGTACGGTGACTGCGTAGAGGGTCGCTGGCTTATGACTACCCCGTTGCCGGCTGCCGTTGCCGGTCTTATTGTCAAGGACGCAGTCGCCGATATCAACGAAATTGCGGCTTCCGTTGATTTTGTGTTCTCTGCCGTCGATATGAAAAAAGAGGAAATTCAGGCTCTGGAAGAAGCGTATGCCAAGGCGGAGTGTCCCGTCGTTACGAATAACTCGGCGCACCGCTGGACGCCCGACGTTCCGATGATTATTCCGGAGCTTAATCCCGAGCACTTAGATGTGCTGGAGTACCAGCGAAAGCGATTGGGGACGAAGCGTGGGTTTATCGCCGTCAAGTCCAATTGCTCAATCCAGAACTATATTCCCGCGTTTCATCCCCTTCACGATGATTACCGTGTCACGAAAGCCCTCGTCTGCACATATCAGGCGATTTCCGGCGCGGGTAAAAACTTCGACTCTTGGCCGGAGATGGTGGATAATGTCATCCCCTACATCGGCGGTGAGGAGGAGAAGTCGGAGAAAGAACCGCTTCGTATCTGGGGTAAAATCGACACCGAAAAGGGTGTAATCGTACCCGCGGCAGAGCCGAATATCACGGCGCAGTGCATTCGCGTGCCCGCGTCGGACGGTCATATGTCCGCCGTATTCGTCAGCTTTGAGAAAAAGCCGTCGATTGAGGAGATTAAAAAGCGCTGGGCTGAGTTTGCGGGGCTTCCGCAGACGCTGAACTTGCCGTCGGCACCGAAGCAGTTCCTGCATTACTTTGAAGAAGAGAATCGTCCGCAGACGAAGCTTGACCGTAACCTTGAAAAGGGTATGGCAGTCTCTATCGGACGCTTACGCGAGGATACGCAGTACGATTACAAGTTCGTCTGCCTGTCCCATAACACGCTGCGCGGCGCGGCGGGCGGCGCAATCCTGCTCGCGGAGCTGCTGTGCGCTCAAAACTACATCTAAAAGGAGCCTGAGCTTAACGCTGACGCATAAAGCTCCGGTTTTGCGCTGATGCGCAATTCCCGCTCTAAGGAAAAGGAGATTAAAATTATGGCAAAGACACCGATTTTTACGGGTTCATCCGTTGCTATCGTTACACCATACACCGATACCGGCGTCGATTACGAGGCGCTCGGTCGTATTATTGATGAGCAGGTTGCAGGCGGGACATCCGCAATCACAATCTGCGGAACTACCGGCGAGTCCTCCACGCAATCGCTTGAGGAGCATATCGAAGTCGTCGATTTCGCCGTGCGCCACGTCAATCACCGCATTAAAGTCGTCGCGGGCGCGGGAAGCAACGACACCGCTGCGGCGGTAATGCTATCCCAGCACGCCGAAAAGTCCGGCGCGGACGGTCTTCTTGTCGTCACGCCGTACTATAACAAGGCGACGCAAAAGGGGCTTGTTCAGCACTATCTGAAAATTGCAGACAGCGTGAAAACGCCGATTATTCTGTACAACGTGCCGAGCCGTACGGGGCTTAAATTCGCGGCATCTACATATAAGGAGCTCTCAAAGCACCCGATGATTAACGGAATCAAGGAAGCGTCGAGCGATTTTTCGCTTGTGGCGCAGACGGTTGCACTCTGCGGCGATGATATGAATATTTGGAGCGGTAACGACAACGAAACTATTGCGATGATGGCGCTCGGTGCGAAGGGTGTTATCTCTGTCGCGGCGAATGTCGTGCCTTCCGTTATGGCGGATATCACGGCGAAGTGTCTCGCCGGCGATTTTGCGGGCGCGACTTCGGTTCAGTCGAAGTGGCTCGAGCTGATGGATAACCTGTTCGTTGAGGTCAATCCGATTCCCGTCAAGACGGCGATGAACCTCATGGGTAAAAATGTCGGCAAGCTACGTCTGCCGCTGTGCGAGATGGAGCCGGCAAACCTCGAGAAGCTCAAGAAAACGATGGAGAAGCTTGGGCTGTTATAGTCGTGCTCTGATTTAGACATTTATGGGTGCGACGCTTTGCGCGGCGCACCCGTTTTCCGTTTTTTACTACATTTACAAAGGAGAAAAGATATGACAAAGATTATTCTTTCGGGTTGCGGAGGGCGAATGGGCGCGGCAATTACCCGACTTGCCGCGGAGGATGCGGCGATTGAGATTGTTGCGGGTATCGACCCCTCGGCGGGTGCACAGGAGTATCCCGTTTTTGCGAACATCGCCGATTTTACGGGCGAAGCTGATGCAATTGTCGATTTTTCGACGGCGGACAGCCTTGATGACCTGCTCGCTTTCGCGACGGAGCGGCGCTTGCCACTCGTGCTTTGCACGACGGGGCATTCCGCGCCTCAGCTTGACCGCCTGCGTGAGGCGAGCCGCGAGATTCCGCTGTTCCGCTCCGGAAATATGTCGCTTGGTATAAATTTGCTGCGCGAGCTCGTTGAGCGCACCGCGAACTTCCTCGGCCGCGGATTTGACATCGAAATCGTCGAATCGCACCACCGCCGTAAGGTTGACGCTCCGTCCGGTACGGCGCTTATGCTCGCGGACGCGGCGGCGGCGGCGTTTGACACGAAGCCGGATTACGTGTTTGACCGCTCGGCGCGGCGCGAGCCGCGTCCCGCCGGTGAGATTGGCGTTTCCGCCGTGCGCGGCGGTACAATCGTCGGCGAGCATAACGTGATTTTCGCGGGGAATGACGAGGTTATTGAGCTCCGCCACGTCGCGTACTCGCGCGAGGTTTTTGCCGTTGGCGCTCTGCGGGCGGCGAAGTTTATGGCTGAGGTAAAAAGCGCCGGAATGTACGACATGAGTGACGTTTTGGCGACGAATTTGTAGTTGCGTCTTCGGCGGTGAATGCGCGTTAGATGTTAAGAACCCCCGGCTCTCCACGAGAGCCGGGGGTTTTATATGTTTTGGATTTTACGCCGCTGTTTTGGCGCGGAGTTTGCCGTTGCTTTGATAGTGGTGGATGCGAAGCAGGAGTGATGCTGCGGCAGGGCTGAGCGACTTTTTGCGCTGTGGCCGGTTTGGCGATGAGAGCTTTCAAGAAAAAGCTTGAAGTTTGTTTACAGTTCTGTTATAATGATGCACACTATTTGGTTTAGGAGAATTGAAGAATATGCAGAAAATCAACAAGATAGCACCAAAGAGATTGGTTGGACTCGGAGTAGCGCTGTTGCTTATTGTCGTGTCGCGCCTTATACCGCTCCCGGATGGGCTTAGTCGCGAGGGAATTACCGCTGTTGCGCTTTTGTTTGCTGCACTCATAATGTGGTTGACCGATACGATGAACCTTGCAGTTGTAACAATTGCGGTTGTGGTATTGATACCGTTTTTCAGGATTGTTGTTCCCGCAGGCTCTGCGGCAGCAAACGGAGCGGCAGGAATCGCGCTATTCAAGCTGAACATTGACGTTACGTTCCAGCAATTTGCGGGGAAGGTGTTCTTCTTCGTGCTTGCGACTTTTGCGCTCACGGCGGCATTGGCGACGAGCTCAATCCCTGAACGAATTGCGAACTTTGCCCTTAAAATCTCTGGACAGAACTCGTTCAAATTAGTACTGTTCTTCTTGATGGGCTCGGCGGTGCTGTCTAATGTGCTGTCGAACGTTTCAAGCAGTGCATTGTTTTCGGCGCTTGCGATTGCAGTTATTAAGTCGTGCGGTGACCCGAAGCCCGGAACCTCGCAGCTTGCAAAAACTCTGCTGATCGGTGTCGCGCTCGGCTCAATGATTGGCGGATTTATGTCGCCGCCGAGCACTGCAACGAACATATTGATTATTGATCTTCTTGAGAAATCCGGATACATTATACCGTTTGCATCATGGATGATTATTGGAATTCCCACCGGTATTATTGCGTGCTTCATCGTTGCTGTTGCGCTGTACATAGTTTTTAAACCGGAAAAGGTTCCGGTTGAAGCCTCCATGATGGCTTTGCGCCGCACAAAAGAGATGGGCGCTATGAACACGCGCGAAAAAAAGATCCTTGTAATCATTGCGTTGATGTTTGTTTTCTGGATTGCGAGTACTTGGGTGCCTGTGTTTGACACAACACTTATCGCACTTATCGGAATGTGTGCGTTCTTCTTGCCGGGAATCGAAGTTCTCACATGGAAGCAATTTGCAGATAATGCAAGTTGGGATGTTTTGTTTTTGATTGGCGGAGTCGGGGCCCTTGCGGCGGGTATCCAAACTACGGGAGCTGCAACCTGGTTTGTGAATTCGGTAATGTCTGATGTTGCATCTTGGTCACCATTCGCTATTTCGCTTGCAGTTTCGGCAATTGTATGTCTGTTGCATGTTGTCAACCCCTCCGGACCCGCTGTTGCAGGTTTGGCGGCGGCACCCATGATTGCGGTTGCTATATCATCTAACGGTGTGGTTAACCCGATTCCGATAGCTCTGATAACTGCGTTTTGGAGCAGCACTGCGTTTATCTTCCCCACAGACGCAGTTACAGTACTCACATACAGATACGGTCATTATAAGATGACAGAGCTTGTGAAGTTCGGTTGGTTGCCAACCATAATCCTCGTATTTATTGTGGCGTTGATTATTCCGTTATTTACGAAATTAGTTATGGGCGTGTAGTACACAACCCTCATAAAAAAAGCCAACCTCAAGATTTAAGCTTGAGGTTGGCTTTTTTTATGAGGGCTCGGTGGACTTTCGGCACTTATTTCACCTCGAGCGCAGGCACTTGTGTCTGCGTGTCATAAATTGGATTGTCGATTAGGAACGAGAAGGTTTGCATAAACTCCTCATTCGGTGTCTCGTCGGGATAGCCGCGAAGCTGGGCCTCAGCACGGCGCTTTGCGCCGGCGCGGAACTCGGAATGCGTGAAGATATACAAGTCGTTGCGCTCAATACCGCGGACGACGCGCGCGCCGGCAACCTCAGACGGCATTGTCAGGTCGACAACAGACGCGGCAATGGGCGGAGCGCCGCGCTTAGGCGCGGACATGGGTGCGCGGTTCTTATCCTCAAGGTCGTCGGGGCGAACCTCCTTGGACGAGACCGCCAAGTTACCCTTGACGGGACCGGGAGCGTAGACCGAGGCATTGATATTCGTATCGCGCAGGTCGCATGCAAGCGTCTCCATCAGCGAGATTACGCCGCCCTTTGTCATGCAGTACAGAGCCGCGCCCGGTACTACGGAAATACCGCTTTGGGATGCGGTGGAGATAACGTGCGACTCCTCACCATGGGCGAGCATGCGCGGGACGATGGCGCGGATACCATTGAGAACGCCGATGATATTTACCCCGACGATGAAGTTGACATCCTTTGCCGTATTTTGCCACACGGGTCCCATCGGAGCCTCAACCCCCGCGTTGTTTACGAAAATGTGGATGTTGCCGAAGGCTTTTTCTGTTTCCTCAATGGCTTTTAGGATTTGATCCTCCTGCGTTACATCGACAACGATGCCGAGGGCGGGGATATTATTCTCCTTAAAATACGGAAGAACGGCATCAATCGCCGCCTGACGCACGTCTGCAATTACGACATTTGCGCCCGCCAGACCGAGAGCCTTTGCAATGCCAAGCCCGACTCCGGACGCTGCCCCCGTGATTATAGCGGTTTTTCCTTTAACAGTAGTCAAATTTAAATTACCTCCCATTATCATTTTATGTGCGTGTATTCTATCAGATTCTAAACAGAAACACAAGTAAAACTTAGCGCGAAAAATACTTTCCGAGATGGTTATTTTGCTAAGCTTCGACCGGTGTTTCAATGGGAAGCTCGGACGTGCAGCTCGGGCACTTTGTCGCTTCAAGATGAACGCCGCTCTTACAGAACGGACATGTTTTCGTTGTGGGGGCGGCCTCTGGCTCGTCCTTTTTACGCTTGTCGAGGACGTGATTCATACCCTTTACGATGAAGAAAACGACGAGCGCCATAATGATAAAATTGATGATACTCGTGATAAACGCGCCGTATCCGAACGTCGCGCCGAACAGCGTAAACGTCAGATGGTCGAAATTCTTGCCGACGAAGATTCCGATTAGCGGTGAGATTAGATTGTCGGTCAGCGAGCTGACAATCCCCTGAAACGCAGCACCGATAATCACACCGACGGCGAGGTTGATAACATTGCCCTTCATCGTGAAATCGCTGAACTCTTTGAGCAGTTTTTTCATATTTTTTGTCCTTTCGTATTTTTCGATTCGGATTCTGAGTTATTTTAGCACAAATTGACGGAAATGCAATAGGAAATGTGAATTATACGCCAAAGGCGCGGCGAGCGCCGCCCTTCTGCCGTAAATCAACAGAAAATAACAAATTAGCACTTGACATTGGTATCGTTCCAAGGTTTAATATATAATGTGTGTAATTAGCGTAATTTTTATAGGGAGGATGTGTATTCACAATATGGCAATTGACAAAGCGGCAGTCGCCAAATACCTCGCGGAGTTCCCGGGCGATCTTATTTGTGCCCGCCAGATTTGGTACGAGGGGCTTAACGGTCACGGAGTAGCCGACCCGGAGACGGTTTTGGATATTGAGGCTGCAATCGACGCGGTGTCCGGCTGGTCTAACGTTGGTATGGTCCGTTATGAGAAGTTCGGAGAGCAAAACAGCTGGAAGCTGTCGAAATAAGGAGGAGCAGGTTATGGCAAACAAGCTGATGGTTCAGCACAAGTTTAAGCTGAACGGACTGTACAAGACACCCGAGGGTAAGGTCTTGAAGGTCGTTCTTTCCGAAGTTTACAATCTCCGTTGCTTTGAGGTCGTAGACGGTAAGCTCGTCGGTCCGATGATTAAGATTCATCCGGAGTCTGAGCTTGCAGACGCTCTCGTAGAGGCGTAAGTCTGAAAGATAATCTTTCAAACAGGTTTTGTGCCTAAACGGTCTTGCAACCAAGGTTTTGACACGCAAAACGGCACAATTCCCGAACACAAGGAAATATTATTAGTAATGTAGGAACAGGAGGTTTACTTCTATATGGCTGAGAAAATTACTCACAGCGTGTGCGTAGGCGGCCCCATCGCCATTCACACCGAAGACGGCGTTATTCGTCGCGTCCGTCCGATTGTTTTCGACAAAAATGACCCTAAGGGTTGGACGATTAAAGCCCGCGGTCAGGAGTTCACACCGAACCGCAAGGCGCAGCCGGCGTTTATCGCGCTGACTGAAAAGAACCGCGCATACTCGTACGACCGTATCCGTTACCCGATGATTCGTGAGGACTTCGTGGAGACTCCGGACGGTCAGAACCGTAACACGGAAAACCGCGGTAAAACCGGTTATCGCCGTGCCTCGTGGGATGAGGTTCTTGACCTTATCACGCGCGAGATTAAGCGTCTGCATGCCAAATACGGCAAGGAGACAATTACTGCCTGTACGGGCTCCCACCACTCGTGGGGTCTTGTCGGGTACAAGCTTTCGACCTTTGCCCGCTTCTTCCGCATGATGGGCTATACTGAGCTTAAGGACAATCCGGACTCGTGGGAGGGCTTTACCTGGGGCGCTCCGCACACGTACGGTTATTATTGGCGTTTGGGCGGCACGGAGGCGTTTGACCTCCTTGAGGATGCGCTTCAGAACGTTGAGACGATGATCATGTGGTCGCACGACCCGGACACCACGCGCGGCGGTTACGCAGGTAACGAGTCGACGATGTGGCGTCACTGGCTCAACGACCTCGGTGTTCAGTTTATCTATATCGACCCGTTCAACAACTTCTCGTCCGTTAAGCAGGCCGACAAGTGGTTCGGACCGCGCCCCGGTACGGACGCCGCGCTTTGCGAGGGCATTGCGTACGTCTGGATTACTGAGGGAACCTACGACAAGGAATATATCGCAAAGCACGGTCACCGTTTCGACGAGTGGGCTGACTATATAACCGGTAAGGGCGTAGACCGTACTCCGAAAACTCCGCTGTGGGCGGAGCGTGAGACCGGTATCCCCGCCGCCGATATTAAGGCTCTTGCACGCCGTTGGGCGAGCACGAAGACGATGGGCGGCTCCGGACTGCGCGGCGGTTTCGGCGGCGTTTGCCGTACGGCTAACGGAACCGAGTTTGCACGTCTTATGGTAAGCCTTTTCGCCATGCAGGGCATGGGTAAGCCGGGTCAGAACATCTGGGTCGGCACAACGGGTGCGCCGATGGACTACGATTTTTGGTTCGGCGGCTATTCTGACCCGCTCTCGCAGATTTCGAATCAGCCGATTGCTGACAATACGGCGGTCAACTCTGTCACGCAGAAGCTGTATCGTCCGAATGTGCCCGACGCAATCCTCGACGGCCACTATGAGTGGTATGGTGAGGGTTTCTGCGGCGGCGGTATCGACCTTGAGTTTACCGAAAACATCTACCCGAAGCCGGGTTATAATAAAGTTCACATGTTCTGGCGCTACGGCGGCACATATATGGGTACGATGCTTGACACGAACAAGTGGGTTCGAATGTATCAATCGCCGGAGCTTGAGTTTGTCATCAATCAGGACATTCACTTCCACGGTGAGGCGCGCTTTGCCGACGTTATTCTGCCCGCCTGCACAAACCTTGAGCGTTATGACATCGGCGAGCTGTGTAACTCCGGTAACGGCGGTTACCAGTCGCACTCGCAGACCGGTAACTCGTGGCAGGTCGTTGTGTTCCAGGACAAGGCGATTGAGCCGCTGTGGGATTCGCGCTCTGACTACTCCATTTTTGCCGCTGTTGCCGAACGGCTCGGCTGGGGCGAGGAGTTTACAGAGGGACGCACCGAGCTTGACTGGTGCAAGCGCTTCTGGGAGAAGTCTGACCTTTGCGAGCGTATCTCGTGGGAGGATTTCATCAAAAAGGGTTACTATGTAGTTCCCGTTCCGGAGAATTGGGATCGCCACCCCGGCTTCCGCTGGTTTGCGGAGGGGTATCCGTGCGACACGCCGAACCACAAGTACTTCCAGGAGGAGGGCAAGCTAGGTACGTTCACCGGTAAGTTTGAATTTGTCTCTGAATCGCTGCTATACTGGGCGCCGAACGATGAGGCGCGTACCCCGATTGCGACGTATAAGCACTCGTGGGAGGGTCACCACTCTATCAAGGCGAAAAAGTACCCGTTCCACCTTATCACACCGCACCCCCGTTTCGACTATCATACTCAGCACAACTCATCTACACCGTGGTTCTGGGAGATTCCGGAAAATCGTGTGTATATTAGAGGTAATCCGTACCTGATTGCGCGTATCCACCCCGAAAAGGCGGTTGAGAAGGGCATTAAGGACGGCGACCTCGTGTTGTTGCATAACGAGCGCGGCTCGGTTCTGTGCGTTGCGCGCGTGACGTTCCGTGTTGAGGTTAATACAATCCACGCCTACGGCTCTTCGGGTATCTATAACCCCGTCAAGCCGGGTGAAACGTCTATGGATATCGGCGGCTGTGTAAATATTCTCTCGCCGGGTAAGCTTATGGGCTCGATGGTTCCGGGTATGGCGCCGAACTCTACGTTGCTTGATATTTGCAAGTACGAGGGCGAGATTCCCGAGGGTCAGTATTTTGAGCATAAGCTCGATAAGGTCGCAAAAGAGGGCGACCCGAACGCCGAGACCTGTGTTGAGATTATTGAGGGTCACGGATTCGAGGCAATTCAGGCTAAGGTTAAGCTGGCATACGCAGGAAAGGTGGCAAAGTAATGAGATTAGGTATTGCTGTTGATGCCCGTATGTGCATGGCCTGCTACTGCTGTTTCACAGCGTGCAAGGACGAGCACTGCGGTTTTGCGTCCGCACTTTCTGCGGCGCAGCCAATGATGGGTCAGAAATGGATTGACATTCGCGAGTGGGAGCGCTCTGACAATTCGCGCAAGATTAAGACGGCTTCCGTCGCGACGATGTGCGCACACTGCGCAGATCCCGCCTGCGCCAAGGCGGCAAAGAACGGCGCGGTCTACAAGCGCGATGACGGTATCGTCATCATCGACCCCGAGAAGTCAAAGGGTCAAAAAGCGATTGTTGACGCCTGCCCGATTGACGCAGTTTATTGGAATGAGGAGCTTGAGATTCCCCAGAAATGTACAATGTGCGCCGAGCTTCTTGACGATCCCGACTACCTTGCGTATCTCGGTGATCCGAAGCTTAAAGTTCCGCGCTGTGTTGAGTCTTGCCCGAACAACGCGCTAATTTTCGGTGACCTTGACGACCCGAACAGCGACATTTCGAAGCTGATTGCGCGTGAGAAGATGACCCAGCTTGAGCCGCTTGCGGGTCAGGAGACGAACGTCAAATGGCTGAATGTACCGACGGTTTATCTCGCCGGTACGGTCTATCACCCGGCGGAGATGGAAGAGGTTTTCATCGGCGCAAAGGTAAAGCTTGCCTGTGCCGAGAGCGGTGAGACTTGGGAGACCGAGACGAATTACTTCGGTGACTGGGAAGTCGAATGGCTGCCGAAAAACAAGAAAATCGACATCACAATAGACGCGAAGGGCTACAAGCCTGTCGCCTACACCGCGACGACTGACGCCGATCACTATGTTGCGTCGACGTATCTCGCGAAATAAGAGTATTTTTAGGTCTACGGGCAGAGCTTTGCCCGTAGACCTGAGTGTTGCTAAAATTATTTAAAGAAGGTAAACCAAATGCAATTGCGCGAAGTAGTTATTGTAGAAGCTTGCCGCACCGCCGTCGGCACAATAGGCGGATCGCTTAAAAACGTTGGGCCGGAGGAGCTTGCGCGAGTGGTCATTCAGGGTCTGCTCGACCGTTCCGGTATTGACCCGACAAAGGTTGACGAGGTTATTATGGGGCATTGCCGCCAGTCCTCTGACAACCCGAACATCGCACGTATCGCCGCGCTTCGTACGGCGATTCCGGAGTCTACTCCGGCTTATACCGTTATGCGCCAGTGCGCGTCCGCCATGACTGCCGTCATCAACGGCGTTATGAGCATTCAGACCGGCGACACGGATTGTGTTATCGCCGGCGGAACAGAATCTATGTCTAACGCTCCGTTTTATATCCGTGGCGCACGTTACGGGCTCGGAACGGGGAACACGACGTTGCTCGATTCGCTGACTGAGGGTCAGTTCCAGTCCCAGCCGCAGGAGAAATACGGCGTTTTCAACATGGGAATGGCCGGCGGCGAGCACATTGTTGATGAATTCAAAATCGCGCGCGAGGATATGGACGCTTTCGCTTACGAGAGTCAGTGCCGCGCCGCGAAATCAATTAAAGAAGGTAAATTCAAGGACGAAATCGTCCCTGTTATTATTCCGCAGCGCAAGGGCGACCCAATCGTCTTTGACACGGATGAATACCCGCGTGAGACCTCGCTTGAGAAGCTTTCGACGCTTGCACCCGCGTTCCGTAAGGAGGGCGGTAGCGTCACGGCGGGCACATCCTCGGGTCGCAACGACGGCGCGTCGGCCATGCTGAT
>JGI994J12354_10002128_pt1 | contig 19624 bp, 24 predicted proteins | sample IntmicLarv3ML3BL_FD_12354 | JGI IMG/M metagenome (IMG submission 12354)
GTGTTCCTTTGCCCAAAGGCTCCATCACATCGACATAGAGCTGATATTGACCTGTTTTTTCATAAAGTGAAACACGCCCGCCGCAAACGACTGTCTGCCCGTTTTCGGGCTCGAAACCAAGCTCCCGCATATCTACACGAAACATAACCGCTGACAACGCCGCCGATTTGTCTTTCAGCGTGAAATATAAATGCCCCGACGAATGAAACTTGAAATTTGAAATTTCACCCGCGACGCTTACATCCGACAAAATTACATCCTCGCTGAACAAATCCTTGATATATCCTGTGATTTGTGAAACGCTAAACGCTCGTCGTTTTCTGAAGTTTTCTTCAAAACTGCTGAATGATTCGTCAATCATTTTTCTTTATTTTATCTTCTTCAATTTTGCTCAAAATTCCGTTAACAAACGCGGGAGAATCATCAGAACTGAAGATTTTTGCAAGCTCGACCGCCTCGTTAATCGCAACACCGACAGGAACTTCGCCATTAAACAACATTTCGTAAATGCCGAGCCTTAAAATCGCGACATCTGTTTTTGAAATTCTTGAAACGTGCCAGCCCGATGTGCTTTCGTTTATAATCTTATCGATTTCATTTTTATGTTCCATAACGCCGTGAAATTCCTTGGCAATAAATTCCGTGTCGATATTTGCCACCTTTTCGGAATCCTTGTATGACTCATAATACGCTTCAATTGCTGAATCAGGTTCAAGGTCATCAATAAATTCCATTTGAAACACCAATTTCAGCGCGTGCCGTCTGTCGTGCTTTCTGCTCATGATTTTTCCTTCTGAACGCCCGTAACGCTGACATTAATCTCAGAAGCGTTCATTCCCGTCATTGTTTCAACCGCATTTTTAACACGCTTTTGAACCTCTTCGGAAACCGATTGAATTTTGTTGCTGAACTTTACCACCAAGTTAATGTTGATTGTTACATTTCCGTCCTTAACATCAACCTTAACACCCTTTGCCAAATTTTTCACGCCGAATGCCTGCGCAATGTCGCCGGGAATGTGTCCCGCCATTCCTGCAACACCTTCTGTTTCAAGTGCCGCAGTACCTGCGATTATCGCCAAAACCTCATCGGCAATTTGAATTTGCCCAATGCTTTTAGTTTCTTTTGAACCGGAATTCTCTGACATTTTGTTGCCTCCTATACGTTCTTATTATTTGTCATCCGACTGTTTTTCACTGTTATAATCGCCGCCGCAATGGTAGCTGCAAGCGGAATGAAGAGAAAATAATATTGTGTTGAATATGAAAGATTGTATACAATTGACGGAAAAATCACGCAAATCAATGCAATCGCCGTCAATGCAAACCCAAACAAAACTTCACAAAATGCCAATATCAAAAATATTATCGACCATTTCGTTTTCAAAAAAATCGAAACAAGTGCGCCAACCAACGCGACAACACCGAGCAAACAAAAAACTCGGTAAATTATTTTTACAACAACACTAACGCCGTCAAAGTCGCTGCCATTATATCCGTAAACATTTTCAAAAAAATCTTCACGTCCTATGTATGTTTTTCCCGTGTTTTTGTTGACCTGCACTATTTCCTCGCCGCCGATTCCCAACAAACCAAGCCCTGTGCTTTTTAAAAGCGGCAAATCTTCATTCTTAGCGAAAACCAGAAACAACGAAAGAATCAACGTTGCTATCAAACCCAAGAATATTGCCAACCACCCTATTCTAACCTTGTCCACGGCTTTCCCCTCTAATTATAAATTATACTGCTTCATTCGTTCATTAATTCCTTCATGCTGTAAAGCCCCGCTTGTTTCCCAACCAAAAATTTTGCCGCTTTAACCGCTCCCTGAGCGAAAACATTTTTTGAAAATGCCGAATGATTAATCTCGATTACTTCGTCGTTTCCTGCGAAAATTATTGAATGGTCACCGATTATAGTTCCTCCTCGAACCGAATGAATCCCAAGCTCGTTTTTGCCTCGTTTTTTGTAATCCTCAGGTCTTCTTCCGTAAACATATTCATATTTTCCACCCGCCGCGCTGTTTGCCGCGTCTGCGAGAATAAACGCCGTTCCGCTGGGCGAATCCAATTTTTTATTGTGGTGACGTTCGACAATTTCAATGTCAAAATCAGCGTCATTCAATACCGAAACCGCTTTTTCTATAAGGTTCGCCAAAAGGTTGATGCCAAGCGACATGTTTCCCGAACGAAACACAGGAATCGCTTTCGCTGCTTCGTTTATTTTTTCCGTTGTGTCGTCTGAAATCCCGGTTGTGCAAATTAAAAGAGGCGTTTTCGTTTTAACTGCGTATTCAATAACGCCGGGAACAGCTTTGGCAACCGAAAAATCGATTATCACATCCGATGGCATATCGCAATCGTTTATATCTTTGTAAAACGGAAACGGAAAACGCCCGCCGCTTACCGCGTCAACACCCGCACAAACCTGCAGCGTTTGATTATACGCATCACTTTCTATAAGCTCACACAAAGATTTTCCGAGCCTTCCTTTGCAACCGTTTATCAACACTTTAATCATCGTTTTCCTCCTTAATCAGCTCTGACGTGCAATGCGGACATCTTGTCGCTTCTTCGCTTATCGCCATCTTGCAGCTCGGACACTTAAACACTTCCGGCGGCTTTTCGGCAGGTTTCACCTTGTTAATAAGCTTAATAATTATAAATATTACAAAACCGTTTATCAAAAAATCAATTATATATGTAATAAACGAACCTATCTTAATCGACGTGTCGGCAGCGCCAGAGCCTTCAGCCGCTTTGTTCAGAACAATTACCAAATCGGCTAAATTGAACCCCTCTATGCTTGTTGCACCTGTTATCCATGAAATTATCGGCGTGATAACGTCCTCAACCATCGATGACACTATTTTATTAAACGCCGCACCTATAATGATTCCGACCGCAAGGTCAATTACATTGCCCCGCATTATAAATTTCTTAAATTCTTTAATCATTTTTCACCGCCATAAAAAATATTCTTTCTGAGTTTTTTTTAGGTTTCTCTAACGTAAATCCGTAATACTTGCTTAAATTTGAAAATCCCGCATTAATGAGCATTTCTTCTGTTTTTTCAGCCGAATAAGCCCGTTGAATGTGGCTTTCTTCGAATCTCTCATAAAGACCACTTTCCGTTTCCGCAAAAAATGTTACGAAATATTCGTTGATCTCACTTTTTTTGTCGTAATGATTCTCCCAAACATAGGCAGCGTCATCATAAACATTCGAAAACGTGTTGTTTTTTAATGTGTTGGAATATTTATGCTTTGTGTTAATGTCGAAAACAAACATTCCACCGGGGTTTAAATACATATTCGCGAGCTTAAAAAACTTTTGCAATTCCTCTTCTTCCAAAATATAATTCACAGAATCGCAAAGGCAGACAATTGCGTCAACCGTTCCGTAAAGCTCGAAATCTCGCATATCCTGACACAGATACAAAATGTTTTTTCCGCCTTTTTTTCGAGCCTGGGCGAGCATTTCTTCCGAAACGTCAACACCTGTCATGTCATAGCCGCGTTTGTTAAAAAGTCTTGTAATTCGACCCGTTCCACACGCCATGTCTAGAACCGAATCGGGTTTAAACCCATGTGTTTTCCACAAAAGTTCGACATAATCCGCCCATTTTTTCGGCGAAACATCCGCCATCATTCGGTCATAAATTTTAGCGAAACCGCCGTAAACATTCATTTTGTGTTATTTTTCCTATTCTTTCCCGACATTAAGCCGCCGATTCTTCCGCTTTCACGAGCCGTAAGCGACTTCCAACCGCTCTTCTCGATTTTGTCTGTCAAGCCGAGTTCTTCAGCGATTTCAAGCTTTAACAAATCACTTTCGGACAGTTTCTTTTCCTTCATTTCGACCAATCCCTTTCCATTATACAAGCATATTTGAGTTTTGCCAACAATTATTTTTAATATACGTTGACATTATTTGCAGTGAATGATATGATTTTAGGTAACAAAACATAGAAGGAATGTGATTATTATGAGCGAAAAGAACATTGCGGTCGTCGGCGCGACGGGTATGGTCGGCAGGGCGTTTCTTGACATTTTGGAAAACAAAAATCTTCCTGTCGGAAAATACGGCTTTTTTGCGTCGGCGCGTTCGGCGGGAAAGACCATAACTTTTCTCGGAAAAGAATATATTGTTCAAGAGTTGAACGAGCAGTCGTTCAGCGGTGAAACAAAATACGACATCGCTCTTTTTTCGGCAGGCGCTTCTGTCAGCAAGCAGTTCGCCCCGATTGCCGCGAAAAACGGTTGTGTCGTTATAGACAACAGCTCATGCTGGCGCATGGATGATTCAGTGCCGCTTGTCGTTCCCGAGGTTAATCCCGGCGACATCGCCAAAAACAACGGCATTATCGCCAACCCCAACTGTTCGACAATTCAGGCGGTCGTCGCTTTGAAACCTTTGCACGACAAATATAAAATCAAAAGAATCGTTTATTCGACATATCAGTCTGTTTCGGGCGCAGGTTTAGGCGGTTGGACAGATCTTGAAGAAGGTTTGAAAGGCAATCCTCCGAAAAAATTTCCGTTTGCAATCGCTGGAAACTGTTTGCCGCAAATCGACGTTTTCACCGAAAACGGATATACAAAAGAAGAATTGAAAATGGTTGACGAAACCATGAAAATCATGGGCGATTACAGCCTTAAAATCACGGCAACTACTGTTCGCGTTCCTGTTTTCTCGGCACACAGCGAGTCAATTAACGTCGAGTTTGAAAAGGATTTCGACCTTAATGATCTTGTTCAACTTCTTAAAGACAGCAACGGAATAATCGTTCAAAACGACGTGAACGACACTCAAACTCCCTACCCTATGGCGATTACCGCCGCGGGTCGCGACGAGGTTTTCGTCGGAAGAATAAGGCGCGATTTTTCTGTCGATTCGGGTTTAAATCTTTGGGTCGTTGCCGACAACATCAGAAAAGGTGCGGCACTTAACGCTGTCCAGATTGCAGAGTTGCTCATTTAAATAGGGGGAATCAATATGTCTATTTTCACAGGCTCGGGTGTGGCTTTAATCACACCGTTTAATGACAATGAAAACAAAACGATAAATTATGACGCATTCGCGCGTCTTATAGAATTTCAAATCGAAAACCAAACCGATGCTCTAATCGTTTGCGGAACAACGGGCGAGGCTTCCACACTTTCAGACGACGAACAGATTGAAGCAATCCGCTTCGCTGTCGAAAAAGCAAAAAAACGTGTGCCTGTCATCGCGGGCGCGGGTTCAAACGACACAAAACACGGCATTGAGCTTTGTAAAAAAAGCGAGAAAGCAGGTGCAGACGCTTGCCTACTTATTACACCTTATTACAACAAAACAACACAAAAAGGTTTAATCGAACATTTTACCGCGACCGCTGCCGCCATCGACATTCCGATTATTTTATACAATCTTCCCGGCAGAACCGGGCTTAATATGTTCGCGAAAACAACCGCAGAACTTTCAAAAATCGACAACATCGTTGCGATTAAGGAAGCGAGTGGGAACATGGAGCAAATAGCCGAAACGGCATATTTGTGCGGCGATGGATTCGACATTTATTCAGGCGACGACAGCGCAACTCTTCCGATCATGTCATATGGCGGCAAGGGTGTCATTTCCGTTGTTGCAAACGTCGCCCCCAAACAGACGCACGATATGACTGCTTCTTTCCTCAACGGAGACATTAAAGCCGCCGCCAAGCTTCAGCTCGGTCTTTTGCCTCTGATGAGCGCTTTAATGTGTGAGGTCAATCCTATTCCGGTTAAAGCCGCCCTAAACATGATGGGCTTTGGTGTCGGCGGTTACAGAGCACCACTCACAACTATGGAAGACGCCAATTACAACAGATTAAAAGAAGCTCTGAAAATACTGTCATAGCCTTTTTTCGTCCCGTTACAGGAGAATATCATTGAATAATACATCCAACTCATCACGAAACAACCAAGGACGCGGGACATCAAGATCGGCGGCAAACACGCCGAGAGTCCCGCGTTCTTCGGGCGCAAACACGAACACACGACCGCGCCAACAGCAATCTCCCCGCCAAACTTCATATGCGCGTCAAAAGGCCGCCGCCAAACTCGCCGCCGAAAAAAAAGGACGACGACGCGAGTGGTTTGACGCTTTTGTTGAGGCGGCTTTAATAGCGTTCATTCTTTTCTTCATTTTTTGGCCGACAAAAATTGACGGTCATTCAATGGAGAATGCATTTAAACAAGGCGACAGAGCTGTTATGTCGCGGGTTATGGTTTATTTGAATTTTTTCAGCAGAGGTGACATCGTTGTTTGCAACGGGAATGAAAAAACCGGCAGCAAGGATATTGTCAAGCGCATAGTAGGTATGCCGAACGACAGAATCACAATTACCGACGGTGAAATTTTAATAAATGGTGTTAAACATTACGAACCCTACGCCGCCGGTTACACAGACGGCGAAATTGATTTGCTTTTGGGAAGTGACGAATATTTTGTGCTCGGCGACAACCGCGAAATAAGCGAAGATTCCCGCGCGTTCGGTCCGGTTAAAAAGAAAAACATAATCGCGCGGGTTGTTTTCCGATATTTTCCGTTCACAAATCTCGGCGCGTTCTAATTACCACCGAATTGTAAAACAGTAATACACGAAAACAAACAGGAATGCGGGCGATAATTACCCTGCATTCCTGTTTGTTTTCGTGTAGACAGAGTTTTAAAAATAAATAAAAATATTCTATTGACATTGACGCGACGGAATGCTCTAACATATATTTCAGAAAGAGGAGGTGCAACATGCTGAAGATTGGTGATGCTGCAAAAAATTTGATATTTCCAGATGAAAACACCATGCGAATCAGGAGAATTGTTCTTTTGCGAAAACTCGAAATGCCGATATCAAGTATCGAAGATATTTTTATTAAGAATGACTTTGACATGGCTGTAAATGCTCTGTCTGATCATTTTCACGATTTGAGAAAGCAAGGCAATATATATGAATCGCTGGCAATGTTGGTTGAAAAATTAATCCTGCCTATCAAGTCGGAAAGGAATATTGAACAAATTTTTGATTATCCTGAGACGCATCTCAGCAATATCTTCTATGAGCATGAAAAAGCACTTCAAAATTCACTTTCTGAAAGGAATAGTATTATGAAAACAAATCAATTGAATAATGTCAGAATCGTAAAACTTCCACCCATGCCAGTAGCCTCATGTCAAGCTGAGAGCGCAACATCGGAAAAGGATTGTTCTTTAGTGTTTAACAAATTTGTTTTAGAAAACAATTTGCATAAACGCAGCGATTTTCGCTTTTTCGGGTTTAATAATCCTTGCCCTTCTGATGGAAACCCTGTTTACGGCTATGAAATGTGGGTAACAATACCGGATGATTTTATCGTCACTGCTCCATCACAAAAAAACATTTCAGCGGTGGTTTATATGCTTCCGTTTCCACACACATGAACGAAATCGGCGAACGTTGGCAGCTTCTCTATGATTGGTGCAATAAAAGCACAAAATATGAGGTGGATTTTTCATTTCAATGGTTAGAGGAATGTTGTATGGATTTTGACACCTTTATTTCTGATCAAGTAGATGACAGCGAAAAACAACTCGACTTATTAGAGCCGATTAAATTGGCATAACATAATTCGTCAGCACCGCGTTTTTGTACTCGCTCTTTTCCGTCACATCAACCCCGAACCATTTCGGCGGGGTAAAATTTTTCGCCGCGTCTACGGTGTCAAATTCTACTTCGACGATCAAAAGTCCGCTGAGAAAGCCTTGATAAACATCCAGCTCTGCCGTTAAAGCACCATCTAATGGTATGTAATATCGGGTTTTCTCAATGGCGGATGTTCCTTTTTCGATTTTAGCCGCCAGTTTTTCATATTGTTCATGCGTAATTGCAAGTTCATATTCCTCGCGCGAAAGCAAACCACTTCCCTTTATAGTCAAAGTTCTTTCAGTGTCGGTTTTTCGTAGCCTTATAACAGGCTCTGTCGATATATAAATTTGCTCTATTTCGCTTTTTCTGTATTGATTTAACTGTTCGGGTAACGCCTCGACCAAATATTTCTTCTCAATTTCCATATCCGTCACTTGAATAAGTCGCTTTTATACTTATACCTTTCTCTGGTTCTCATGTTTCTTTTGACCTGTGACATTTTTTGCAATGTTCTCAACCCAATAATGATTATAATCAGCAGCACTACCCACACAACAATTAAAAACGGGTTCGCTTTTCTTTCGGAAGGGCCATTGACCCCCGCACTTGCCGCCACAGCTTCTTCATCTTCCGAAAAAAACACCGGCGCAAACAAAATTTCTTCATCAGCTAAAATTTTTACCGATGTCAAAAAGTTTCCTTGATAGTAAAAATTTATTACGCCGATTACATCTCCGACTTTAATAGGCAGTTTCACATCGGGATATACTACAATGCTTTTAGCTATAAGCGTACTATCGGTTTTGTTCGGCATTTTAAGCGAAACCGCTGATTCCGCTCTTGCCAAAATGCTTATTCCCTCGTTCGTAACGACCGAAAACCGTTCGCTTGCTTCCTCTTCAGGCATAATCTCAACCGTTGAAAATTCTTCGAATCCATATTTTATCATTGCTGTCGTGTCTGTATAAATTTTGTTTTTTTCGGCTTTCATTACAACCGTTATAAGCCGTATGTCATCCTTTTGGCTGTGATTGACTATAGTGTGTTGCGCTTCGTTGGTATAACCTGTTTTCCCGCCTATTATAAGCGGATTATAAAATTCGCTGTTTTGAAGTATTAGCTTGTTTGAATTATTCATCCCTTTAGGCTCGCTGTTCTTTTCTGTTCTTTCTATTATGAAATTTGTTGTAGATGTAACCTCGACAAATATCTCGTGCTTAATTGCTTCAAGCATTATCAAACTCATGTCACGGGAGGTTGTGTAATGTCCTTCATAATGCAAGCCATGCGCATTTTGAAATTGCGTATTTTTGCAACCGAGCTCTTTCGCGCGTTCCGTCATTTTCTCACCGAATGCGCTTTCGCTTCCGGAAACATATTCCCCGATTGCCGCGGCGACCTCATTTGCCGATTTAACCATCATTGCCGTCAACGCCTCACGTGCCGACAATGTTTCGCCCTCCTGCATCGAAATGTGACTGCTTCCCGGTTCTATTCCAAAGACTGCTTCATGCGAAAAAGGCACACGTTCGCTGTCCAATGTTTCGGAAAACGTTCGTCCGGATTCTGCCGCGGTTTTTTCTATTTTCTCGATGAACAAAAGCGCCGTCATGATTTTTGTTATGCTCGCCGGGTATAAGACCTCGTCTGCATTTTTTTCGTAGAGAACAATTCCCGAAACCGCATCAATCATTATGACCGATTCCGCCGTAACTTCGTCATTTAAATCTGCAAATGCTTGAACAGGCATTGCGTTTATCAACAATAACATTACAACGACTAATATAATTTTACGCATTAATGATTCCTCCAAGTTTTTCTTTCAACCAAAATTCAATGATATATATGATAACATTTCACTATCTGCTTGACAAGGCTATTTTAAATTTAGTACAATGTAAATATTAAGCAGAGGTTATCTGAGGGGAGATAATATATGGCCTATAACATTTTAGTGGTTGACGATGAAAAATTAATCGTTAAGGGCATCAAATTCAGCTTGGAGCAAGACTCTATGAGCGTTGACGCCGCCTATGACGGCGAAGAGGCGTTGAAATATGCAAAGACTAAGGATTATGATTTAATCGTGCTTGACGTTATGCTTCCCAAACTGGACGGTCTCGGTGTTTGCCAGCAAATACGCGAGTTTTCCGCTGTTCCGATTATAATGGTTACGGCAAAGGGCGACGACATGGATAAAATCATGGGCTTGGAATATGGTGCCGATGATTATATTACGAAGCCTTTCAACATTTTGGAATTAAAGGCTCGAATAAAAGCAATTCTTCGCAGAAGCGTCAAAAAGGGCGGCACAAATGACGCAAGCAACCGTTTCATCAGTGTTCGCGGGCTCGAAATCGAAAAAGAATCCCGCCGCGTTATCATAAACGGTCAGGAAATCAATCTTACCGCCAAGGAATATGATTTGCTTGAACTTTTCATCGAAAATCCCGGCAAAGTTTACAGCCGCGAAAGTCTTTTGAATACTATTTGGGGTTATGATTATCCCGGCGAAGTGAGAACAGTTGACGTTCACGTAAGAAGACTCAGAGAAAAAATAGAGGAGAATCCGGGCGACCCGAAATATATCCACACCAAATGGGGAGTTGGGTACTATTTTAAGTAATTTTAAATATATTTATCATAAAATGAGCGGGCTCAGATGGAAGCTCTTTTTGTCATATCTTTTAGTCTGTTTTATTCCCCTTCTTTTTTACGCAAACACCATTTCAGGTTCGATGGAAAACTATTTCCGTGACGCGAAATCAAAAGAACTCATAAAATATGGCAATATTGTCGCAGGTCGGGCAGCTTCGCCCAATTTTTTGACTGATACCAATAAAGCCAACGTCGAACGGCAATATTTGCGCGACTATTGCACCGAATGGAACATCGAGCGAATAATGGTTTTAAACGAATTTTCAATAGTCGTCTATGATTCTGCAAAAATCGGGAGTTATGAAGAAAAGCTTTATGCCTCTGCCGAAGTCAGAGGCGCTTTAGGCAACCAAAGCTCACACAGTCTTTTGCCCAACAAAACAAAAATGCACGCGGCTGTTCCTGTCGTAAGCGGCAGCGGCGGAATTGAAGAAAACCAAAGCGCCGGCGTTGCAATCGGCGCTGTTCTTGTCATTTCGGGTGTAAGTGAAATTAACGATACTCTCAGCCTTGTGGCGGAAAAACGAACGCTTATAGCCGTCGTTTTGTTTGCAATCGTTGCAATTTTAGTTTTTTTCATTTCGCAGCTTCTCATCGACCCTTTGAAAAACATTCTTCAGGTAGTAAAAAAAATGTCGGAAGGACATTTAAACCAACGCATTACCCTAACCGGTCACGACGAATTCGCAGAGCTTGCGACGGCGTTTAACGACATGAGTGCCAAATTGGAGCAGGCCGAAACCTCTCGAAGTGAATTTGTTTCCAATGTTTCGCACGAATTGAAGACACCTCTCAGCTCGATGAAAGTTTTGAGCGAGGCTTTGTTATTGCAAGATGACGTTCCCGCCGAAATGTATAAGGAATTTTTGACCGATATTACAAATGAAGTAGACAGAATGTCGGAAATAATCAACGAGCTTCTCACCCTGGTCAAATTGGATCGCCTTGAACAGCCCCTTAACATTCAAAAAGTAAACGTCACCAAATTGCTTGAGGATGTAATAAAACGGCTTGTTCCTTTAGCGGATCAGAAAGACATCAATATCGAATTTGAAGAAACACGGCAGTTCGAAATTGACGCCGACGAAATGAAGCTTTCTTTGGTGTTCACAAACCTTGTCGAAAACGCCGTTAAATACACCGAACCCGGCGGAAGTGTTCAAATATCGACCGACGGCGACTATCAAAATGTGTTCATAACCGTTAAGGATAACGGCATGGGTATAACCGAAAACGAACAGCCTAAAGTTTTTGAGCGATTCTACAGAATTGACAAAACTCGTGATCGTGAAACAGGCGGAACAGGTCTTGGGCTTGCAATCGCACAAAAAATTGTTATGATGCATGACGGAAACATTAAACTTATTTCAAAAGAAAATGAAGGCTCAAGCTTTATCGTGAGGTTGCCTGTATGAAAACAACAAAACGTATAATAATAGCGGTTATTTCGATTTCAATTGCTCTGGCGGTGTTTCTTGTTTGGTTTAAATTCCTCAGAGAACAGCCGCAGTCAAACACTACTGTAGTAAATTTATATTATCGCGACAAAACTACTTTCGAGTGGGAAAAAGAACCCCGAAACATTAAAAACGCCGATATGCAGGCGATGGTAAATTCGGCACTTTCAATCCTCAAAACCGCGCCCGAATCTGCTCGGCTTGCCGCAAGTGTTCCTGATTTTTTAGATCCGATTACAGTAGACATTCTGCCTTCCGACAGCTCCGATAATTACATTGCCGAATTATATTTCACCGACACTTATAACGCCATGACACCGCTTGAAGCAAGTGATTGCATTTGTTCGCTTGTTTACACACTGACTGATTTCGGTTTTATAGACGGCGTAATGCTTTATGTAAATGGCGAAAATCTGCCGTTTCTGAACTCTTCTGTTCTCAACCGCCAAAACATCATTACTGACATTGGCATAGAAATCGTTTATGTTAAGGAGAAGGTTTCACTTTATTACGCCGACAAATCGGGAAACGGGCTTGTAAAAGAAGAACGCGAAATAGAATATGACACATCAGAACCGCTTGAAACAAGCATCATTAGGTCAATGATAATCAATCCAGCAAATGATGAGCTTATTTCTGTTATCCCAAAGGAAACTAAAGTCATTTCAACAAAGCGGGTCGATGTAATTTGCTATGTCGATTTAAACGCCGATTTCATAAGCAAATTGGAATCAAAAGCAGGAGGAAGTATAACCGAGCGGCTGGCAATCGCTTCCATCGTCAACACACTAACCGAACGGTCGGGAATTAAAAAGGTTCAAATATTAATCGAAGGAAGCACGTTAGTAACCAAAAATCACGGAATCGACCTTACGACCCCTTTTGAACGAATGGAAAGCGAGATTATCAATGAATAGAACAGCTCTGATTGCGATGAGCGGCGGCGTTGACAGCTCTGTTGCGGCTCACTTGATGAAAACAAAAGGCTTTGACTGCACCGGAATTATTATGAAAATGTACGGCGAGGTTGACGTTGATGATGCGCAAAGTGTTTCCGACGATTTGGGCATTTTCTTAAATGTTTGCGATTTTACCGCCGAATTTAAGGAGCATGTAATCGACAGGTTCGCCGAAGCATATCAAAATTGCGAAACTCCCAATCCTTGCGTTATCTGCAATCGCCACATAAAGTTTAAAAAACTGTTTGACTTTGCAAAGGGCAATGATATAGAATGTATAGTAACCGGGCATTATGCGCGTGTCGAGTTTGACGAGACATCAAACCGCTATCTTCTCAAAAAGGCGGTTGATGAAACTAAGGATCAAAGTTATGTATTGTTTTCGCTGACACAGAAACAATTGAAACACACAGTGTTTCCTCTCGGCGAAATGTGCAAATCCGAAATTCGCGCCATCGCTCTGGCACAGGGATTTGTTAATGCAAACAAACGTGACAGTCAGGACATTTGTTTTGTTAATGACGGGGATTATGCCGGTTTTATTGAGAAACACACGAATAAAACCTATGCACCCGGGAATTTTATTGACTCGCAGGGCAATGTTCTAGGCAGACACAACGGGCTTATCCGCTATACAATAGGACAGCGGAAAGGGCTCGGACTTGCTCTTGCCAAACCTATGTATGTGTGTTCGAAAAACCTTTCGGACAACACCGTGACGCTATGCGAAAACCACGAGTTGTTCAGCAAATCACTTAATGCGGTCGATTTCAACTGGATCGCTTTCGACAAACCTGAAAAACCCATTCGTGTTAAAGCCAAGGTCAGATATAACCAAACCGAACAATGGGCGACTGCCGAACAAACCTCAGGTGGTGCTGTTCATGTTAAGTTTGACGAACCGCAGCGCGCAATCGCCAAAGGTCAAGTTGTCGTTCTTTATGACGGTGATTCTGTCGTCGGCGGCGGAACTATAAACTAATTTAAAAAGCAGAAAGGAAATGAAGAAAATGAAAAACAACAAAGGTGCATTATGGATTACATCAACAGCGATTTTTATCGCTCTAATTGTTGTGGGACAACTTGCAACAACATCATTCGGAAACACTCTTATCACCGGTTCTTGGGTTAATCTTATGTTAATCATGGCCGTTATGACATGTGGATTTTCCTCGGGTGCCATTGTCGCACTCACCTCACCTATATTTGCAAAACTGCTTGGAATCGGTCCTCTTTGGGAATTGATACCGTTTATTATGCTGGGAAATGTCATTCTGATTTTGGTTTGGTATATGATTGGCAAAATGAAATTCTCAAATGAACATATAGTAAGGGTTATAACTCTTACTATCGCTGCGGCTTGCAAATGTTTAACTCTTTACCTCGGAATTGTGAAATTGGCAATACCGTTTCTTTTGAATTTACCCGACCCTCAAGTGACCAAAATTTCGGCAATGTTCTCAATTCCTCAGCTTTTCACGGCTTTAATCGGCGGCGCTTTGGCTGTCGCAATTTTGCCTGTTGTTTCAAAGTTTGCGCCGTTTCCGGCTAATAAAAAAACAAATAAGGACGGTATTAGATGAGTAACAGCATTTTCGAAAAAGCAAGAGAACTCGGTCGAATGATTATCGAATCGGAACAGTCGATTCGCCTTGCCGATGCGGCTTCCGCTTCGAGCGATGACAACGACAACAACACTGAGCTTGAACTCGCAGAAAAAGATTTGAAAACGCTACTGAATCAAGTAATCGGGATTATAAACGAAACTGTCACAGGCGACGCTGACGGCGGTGAAGCAAAATCTGTCTGCGAAAAGTGCGGCGGTTGCTCTAAGCGTTAATTACTGCATATGCGCGAACAGGACTTGCTTCCGCACATATTTTCAAAGGTGCCGCATGCAAATAAAATGACAAGCCATCGTTATCGATGGCTTTTTTATGTAGCTCGGAAATATTCATCAAATTTTCAACGATAAAAATCCCGCTTGCAAGCAACAATTTGTGAATTTCGTAATAAGGCGGTCTATCAGGCGACGGAATGTCTGTTGCAATTGCTTTAACCTTTTTTTCAACGAGAAACTCTGCAAGTTCATTTGAAATTACAGGATGTTCTCTAAAATATTTTTCCGAATCGAAATAGAAATCCGAAAAACCGGTGTAAATTACAACGCATATGTTTTCCTTAATTTTGTCGGCATATTCGGGTTTAAATTCTATAACACTTTCGTTTCGGCAGTCAATCAAAACCCCTTCCCAAACGAAATCGCCTATGTCATATTCGTTGGCGGTTTTTTGATTGTTTAAAAAATGTAACGGACAGTCTAAATGCGTTCCTGCGTGCATTTCTGTTATTAGTGTGAATTTATTATACCCCTCTGTTTCAACCTCGGTTGTTTTTTTCAATTTAATAGGTTCATCACCGGGATAAACAGGCGTTTTCTCTGAAATAGTCTGCGATAAATCAATTACTTCCATGCGCTGACAACCTCCCTAATTTCGCTTTCATTCGCTGTAACCGACCCTTGAAACAATAGCGGTTGACCCCCACCGCGCCCGTTCAACTCGGCGTTGATTTTCATTCCCAAAATTCGTATGTCCTCCGTTTTGCTTGCAATCGAATATTTAAAAACATTATCTTCTTCGGTTTTTGAAAACACCGCTGCGTATGAAACGCCAGAATTTTCAAGAATATACCCGCAAAACATTCTAAGTTCGTCGCCGTTAATCCCGTTTTCAAATGCAAGTGCTACCTCATTTTCTAAAACCGATGCGTCACTAGCTTTATATTTCAATAATTCAGTTTTAATTTCATTAAATTTCCGTTTAAGTGCGGCATTTTCTGCATGGAGACGCGCCACCGACAAATTTATTTCTTCAGGTTTGGAGGAAAGCAACGCCGACATTTTATAAATTTGTTCGTTCTTCGATATATAGTCATCAAGGGCGTGTTCGCCGCAAATCATGTAGACGCGAACGCCGCCTTTATATTTCTCATGGTAAATAATTTTTATAATTCCGACTTCGCCCGCTGTCGCGCAATGAAGCCCACAACAAGCGCAGGAATCATGACCCTCTACCGTCACGATTCTGACCTCGCCATCCAATTCCTTTTTGCTTCTATATTCAATGTTTTTAATTTCTTCTTCATTCGGAAAACATTCCGAAACCCTTGCGTTTGAATAAACGGCTTTGTTTGCGAGCTTTTCAATTTCACGAAGCTGAGCTGCATTTAAAAAACCATCAAAATCGACCGTGACAAAGCCTTTGCCTTCAACAAGCTCGGAGCTCATGTGAAACCCGACGTTGTTCACTTTATAAAGCCTGTTTGCAATACCCGAAACAATGTGCTCGCCTGTGTGATTTTGCATGAAAACAAATCGTCGCTTAAAATCAACCGAACCACTTACTGTTTCATTCGGATTTAACGATTTATCCGTTATGTGAACAATCTTTCCGTCTTTCTCATAAACACCCAAAACCTGCGCGTTTCCGATAATTCCCAAATCACACGGCTGACCGCCGCCCTCGGGATAGAAAGCCGTTTTGTCGAGAACGACCTCTCTTTCATCGCAAGAAACAACCCTTGCGTTAAAGACCGAGGTGTAGCAATTTTCGTAATATATTTTAGTGGTTTTATTATCCATAAACTATATTATATGACAATCAGGTTTTGCCGTCAACTTCTTAATTACAAAAACAACATCTACATTAAATGATTTGACATTTAACGCATTTTATTATAAAATGTGGGTAAAGTTTAAAGGACATGGAGGTGTGCCGTGAACGACCGACCGAATAAGGATCCCAACAAAAAAGGACCCGATATGAAAATCAACATAGTTATGCTGATTACATTAGGAATTATTATGACATTTGTCATAAATTTAACTTTAACACATTTGTCTTCCGACCACAGCACAAAGGTTTTATACAGCGATTTTATTAAATTTATCGAAGCTGACGCTGTCAAAGAGTTGCAATTCACCTCTGACACAGCGACATTTAAGCTCAACCCAAACACTGACAGAGAGATTGTCGCGGAATTATTTCAAGAATCAATCGAAACGGACATAAAAAATTCCGAAACCATAGGTTTTTTAAATATATTTCATAAATCCGAACCTCTCACGGATGAGCAAATTCAAGCGGTTAAGGAAGAATCCATCAACAAGTTTTTAGACGAAAATCGTTCTTTTTACACCGGTTATATTTACAATGAGGCGTTATTGCCTCTTTTAAAAGAACACGATGTCGACTTTGAACGTGAGCTTGTGCAAACAAATATGGTTTTTGAAATCGTTAAAAACTGGATTTTGCCTTTTGTTCTTGTCTATTTGTTTTTCACGTTTATAATGCGCTTTATGTCGAAGAAAATGTCGAGCGGTGACGGCGGCTTCGGCGGTTTCAACATGGGCAAATCTCGCGCAAAGCTCTATGATATCGAGCTGAAAACCGGCGTAACATTCGCAGATTTTGCAGGACAAGAGGAAGCGAAGGAATCGCTGACCGAAATTGTCGATTTTCTTCACTTTCCCGAAAAATATAAGGAAATCGGCGCGAAACAGCCTAAGGGAGCACTTCTTGTCGGCCCGCCTGGAACAGGTAAAACGTTGCTCGCCAAGGCAGTTGCGGGCGAAGCGAAAGTTCCTTTCTTCTCTATTTCAGGTTCTGAATTTGTCGAGCTTTATGTCGGCGTGGGTGCTTCGCGCGTTAGGGATTTGTTTAAGCAGGCGGAAAAGCATGCTCCGTGCATCGTTTTTATAGACGAAATAGACGCAATCGGAAAGACCCGCGATTCGGGTCTCGGTTCAAACGACGAGCGCGAACAGACGCTCAACCAATTATTGGCGGAAATGGACGGCTTTGACACTTCTAAGGGTGTCGTCATTCTCGGCGCGACAAACCGCCCCGAGGTTTTGGACAAGGCACTTCTTCGCCCGGGAAGATTCGACAGGCGTGTTATCGTTGAAAAACCCGATTTGCCGGGGCGCGAGGCTATTTTAGTTGTTCACGCAAGAAAAGTTAAAATGGGACAAGATATAGATTTGAGGAAAGTTGCTTTGGCGACAAGCGGGGCAAGCGGCGCAGATTTGGCGAACATGATTAACGAGGGTGCACTTCGTGCCGTTAGAATGGGCAGAGCCGAGGTTTGTCAAGAAGATCTTATGGAATCGGTTGAAATCGTAATCGCGGGCAAGGAAAAGAAAGACCGAATACTTTCCGACAAAGAAAAGAGAATGGTCGCTTTCCACGAAATCGGACACGCTCTTGTCGCGGCGAAACAGAAAAACAGCCAGCCGATTCAAAAAATTACGATAGTTCCGCGAACAATGGGTTCGCTTGGTTATGTTATGCAAATGCCCGAGGATGAAAAATATCTCATGACCAAAGACGAGCTTTTGGCGGAAATAACAACGTTTCTCGCGGGTCGTGCCGCCGAACAAGCTGTTTTCGGAACGACCTCGACAGGTGCACACAACGACATCGAACGCGCAACCAAAATTGCCCGCTCGATGATTACACAATACGGCATGAGCGAAAAATTCGGGGCAATTAGCCTTGAAGGCACTGAAAATCGATATCTTGACGGAAGAAACACCCTACTCTGTTCCGACGCGACAGGTTCTGAAATCGACAGAGAAACCGCTTCGCTTCTCGATTCCTGCGGAAAGAAAGCAAGCGAAATTTTAGCCGCAAACAGAACGGCTCTTGACGAAATTTCGGAACATTTAATCGCTAAAGAAACGATTACAGGGGAAGTTTTTATGGAGATATTACAAAATTATGCGTGATGCTCATGTGCATTTTCTTCATAATCGCGGCGAATATACGCAAAGCTTTTTTGAAGAATTTATCGAAACGGCTGCGAAAAGAAATATTGATGAAATATATCTTTTGGAACACACTTTCCAATTTTGCGAATTTGAGAGCGTGTTCGCGCCGATTATGGCGTATAACGACTATCAGCGTAATTGGGTAAACGGAAGAATGACAAGCTCCATTGAATATTATCTACGCTTTTTAGAAACTGTAAATACTGTCAATTTACCTGTTAAGGTGAAATTCGGGCTTGAAGTTTGCTACATTCCCGAAACGGCGGATAAATTGTCTAACATACTCAGCAGATATGATTTTGATTTTCTTACAGGTTCTGTTCATTGGATTGACGATTGGGGTTTTGACCATCCTCAACAAAAAGAGCTTTGGAAAACTAAAGATGTCAATAAAGCTTATCGCCGATATTATGAAATCATGTGTGATTTATGTGAAAGCGAGCTGTTTACGGGTGTTGCTCACCCCGACAGCATAAAATGCTTCGGTTATTTTCCCTCTTGCGACATGACCAATATTTATAATGAGCTTGCCTTGCTGCTTTGCAAGCATGGAATGTATGCCGAAAACAGCGGCGGTTTGCGTTTAAATTACAGCCCCGATTTAGAACTTGGTTTAAACAAACATCTGCTTGATGTTTTCAAGCAAAACGATGTTACGATATTCACCGCTTCGGATGCACACAAATGCAGCGACATCGGTGCTAATATAATGAATCTCGAAAAAATGTTGGAGGCATAAAATGTTTACGAAACTTAAAACCCTTTTGGACAAAAAATATGGAAAAATTGCACTTTTCGCAATTTATGCGCCGCTTTTAACTTTGGCACTTGAAATTCTGAACGGAATGCGTCTTTTTCATAATATTCCTGCTTTAATTTTCACAATTTTACTCATTACGATTCTCTATTGCTTCTTCTATTTCATAATCGGAAACGCCATAATCAGTGTTACTATCGTTAATCTCGCGCTTTTTGTTATATATATATTGAATTATTACCGTTTTATTTTATCAAGTGAGCCGTTCAGACCCGCCGATTTTTTTATGGCAGGAAAAGTCGGAAACATATTGTCCT